>JAABUL010001033.1_pt1 | contig 55623 bp, 98 predicted proteins | sample 5559151 | NCBI WGS metagenome assembly JAABUL01 (sample SAMN10711876, study PRJNA513368) | rock metagenome | isolation source: Antarctica rocks | place: Antarctica: Victoria Land, Pudding Butte sud
GGAAGGTTAATAACCGAACATATGTTATTAATAAGCAAGTTCTGAACATTGTCCATGTTATTAAGTGTTATTAACGTGTTATTAACATAGGGTGTTACTAACCACTTAGTTACTCTGCCCACGCTGGCCTGAGCGACTGTTGTGTCAACCGTCATCACGGCAACAGACAGCACCGCGCGATTCGCATTTGAAGGTATGGAACCACTGAGGTCCTGCCTTGCATGCTGTCACAAGCAGGCATCAGCTACCATTGCGTGCACCCGACCTGCGAATCCGCTCGCATCAGCATCATAACGGCCCGTCTGCACTCGGTCTCATACTTCAGCCTTGTCTCCCTGCAGAAGCCTGAAGGGAATGGGCAGATGCCTTGGAGGCCTTGACTTCTGTGTGGTGGATGGTCCGAGCGTGGCGGAGGCATTTCATGGTAACAGTGGCCAATTGCGCTCGTGGGGCAGCTCTGCTCACTTGACTACATTGGTGGGCTTGCGCAACTGGTGTTGTGAGGATCGGCAACACCTAGGAACATCCTTGATTGTCTACTGTAAAGCTGCCGCCTCCTTTTTCCGCCGTTTCTCTTCACGCATGGTCGTGCCAAGTGCATGCAGGCTGACCGATCACATCCGAGCCTGGCTGCTTCCCGGCACCAATGCTGTCGATGGGCTATGTGCACACCCCTCCTTGCTTTGAGCACCGTGCCTGTCATAAATGCAACACCGGCGGTGAAACGGCGGCAATTTGCTGGCGAGCTCTCGGGATTTGAGCGAGTGCGCCAAATTGGTTCCCCGAACGCAATTCTGCATTGCAAGCTTTGTCGGCAGTGAAGCAGTGACGTGAATATCACATCGTGACGACGCAGCGACCTGCGATGCAAGCTCGAAGCAACATCGACGATATGTGATCGATCTGTGGCGCAATCCTTTGCTGTTCCATGTGCAAAACCACCTGTGCAGGATGCCGGGCATATACTCTATGTTCGTGATTAACAAGTCGGGAGGACTGATCTACAACAAGGCAAGGAGAACTTCTCGTGCACATGGTGTCTGCAGCTGCGTTCCATGCATCTGCATTTGTTTGCGGCGCGCCTAATTTCAATCGTCTGTGTCTTGAGCAGGAGTTTCTCTCCATCAGCGGCCTCAACCTGAACGACACGCTGCGTCTGGCGAGCATATGGTGCGGGCTTCAGCTCGTTTGAGCGCAACCTGCAAGGCTGCATGGAGCGTTAACGCCTAGAATTCCTACGAGTCACCTGTTCCGGACCTTGACCGGCAACGGCTCCTGTCTCATTCATGTTCGAAGAATGAAAGCCTGCCTACGCAAATGCGCAGGCACTCGCTGCACGCCATTGCCGCGCAGCTGGCGCCGGCGCCGGGGTGCACTGGCATTGATGCGCTGCATGCGGACACCTTCACGCTGCACTGCTTCCAGGTCAGTAGCGAGAATGTGACATCAGGCGACATCACTCGTTGTTCTGCAGAGAAGTCTATCACAAGTCACAGGCGCATCTGCTCAATGTCAGGTGCAATTCAAGCGCATGAGAATGCAAACCCTCTGCGGCATTGACGTGCGCTTCTACTTGCACTCAAAAGTCTGCGCCGCATGCGCCGCAGACGCTAACGGGCACCAAATTCCTGATGGTGGTGGAGCCTGGCACGCCCGACATCGACGACATCCTGCGCACCCTGTGCGCCCCCTGCCCGATTTGCGCCCAGATGGTCGTGTCAGGACTTCCCTTTCACATAATGCAATCCATCTGCACTTTCGGTCACCACCAGCCAGCATGTGCCGAGGAGGGAGTGAGACGAGCAGTCCCTTCGTGAACATCTGTGACTCACACTTGTTGGACACCTGTGTCGTCAATTGGACTGACGGCGGTCAGTGTTCCGGCGCAGGGTGTACGAGCTGTACAACAACTACGTGCTAAAAAACCCGTTCTATGAGGTGGAGATGCCGGTGCGCTGCGAGCTGTTCGACACCAACCTGGCCGCCACCGTGGCGATGCTGCACCGGCGATGGGGCGTCGCCACGCAGTGACGCGGTTCGGTGGCCCGCTGCATACACGCTGCGCAGTTTGACGGCACGCTGATGCTTGGCGGCAAACTGGCCGCCACGGTGGCTATGCTGCACCGGCGCTGGGGCGTCGTCACACAGTGACGCGTTCAGCAGCCAGCAGGATAACCGTTGCGCGGTTTGACGGCATGCTGACGCTTGACGGCGACCTGGCCGCCACCGTGGCCATGCCGCACCGCCACTGGGGGATTGCACGCAGTGATGCGGGGAAGCGGCATGCAGCAACATAAACGGCGGCAGCAGCAGCATGCGGCGACTGAAACGCCGCGCTAGCTGCCAGCAGCCTGGCGGCCACCGCGGCCAGGCTGCACCGGCGCTGGTGCGTCGCCACGCAGTGATGCTGGAGGCAGCGGCGCAACCGGCTGACGCACGCACATTGGCGCGCATGAGCGCTGCGGTCTGAATGCCGCTCGGGGAGGTCCAGCAGCGCAAGGGCTGTCAAGCTGGCGCCGCGCGGCAGCACCCGGCTGCCGGCCTCATCTGGCTCGGGTGGGGAGCTGAACACGTGCGGCGGCACACACAAGGCGTCTGCCCACACATGGCGTTGGCAGCCCTGGGAGCTATATTGGGGGGGATGCTGGATCATGCAGCCAACATTGCACGATCAACCAGGCGCACGACGTGGCGTGGCTGCTTCCTACTTGCTTCGCAATGCACCGAATACATCTTTTCACACTGTGACGGGCTTACAGCTTGTCGCAGCAAATGCAGCAAGTGGGATTTGACAGTGACATTGTCGAACGGGGACATGTGGGGTGACACCACAGGCCATCTGCACAGCGCCAGGCGTGCGAGGGTGGGTGGGGTGGGGTGGGAGGGGTGGGGTGGAATAGGGCGACACTACTGAAAACAGCACATTTTAACAATTTGGATGTTGCTCAACTCCCTCCCTTTAGAAGCGCAGGGCCGGCACGCTGCCGACTCTCATTAAAATTCAGCTACAGTCCCTCTCTGACTTCCCTCTCTGTACAGCCAGATACAAGTGCTGTACTTCGCATGATCTCTCAGGCACACAGCTTCACTCTGCAACCATGTCTGGCGGCGGCTCTTGCAGCGTCTCAAGCGGCTTTCCGTTCAGCCATGGGTGCCGCAGCACCGACTCTGCCGTTGGCCGCAGCCGCCACTCCGGGTTCAGCATCGCCTGTACAAGGGTCAGAGAAGTACCAGTTGATCACATTCTACGAGGCCATCGTCTGCTGCTTAATCATCACTGCTTCCGTCTTCATGCTGCACAAGCCACGCCTGGAGCCCCAGCCCTTCGGCTTCCACACAACATCGACTGTTCCCAACGAAGCATCGTTGAACTCCTGCCAGCATTCACCCACAAAACAACCCCGACCTTGATCGGTCCCAGCCGGCGGCGCCGCCGGCGTCCAGGAAGTCCACCGCAAGACGACAAAACATCATGGACAGCCAGTGTATTGAGACGACAGGATCCTCACCTTGATCAGGTCCCAGCCGGCGCCGCCGCCCGCGTCCAGAAACTCCACAGCGGGCGCCCAGCGGTCGTCGGCGGCGCAGAACTCGCGCGCCGCCTCCATGTCCAGCCGGAACGTGGCCTCCAGCAGCCGCTGCAAATGAATAGTTGTAGGCAGCTTTGTTCGTTTCAACTCCAAACAAGGGGCAGATAAAGCGCCGCTGCTCCTCCATGTCCAGCCGGAATGCACCCATGCAGCAGCCGCTGCACTGGACAAGGACGACTGTCATTCCCTCTGGGTTTTACTAGAATGGTTTAGATCACCTCGGCCGGAATGTACCATGCACGCCGCATTCTGCTTGGTAGAAATAAACCAACTACCTTTTGGTAGGCACGAAATGCCAACCTGCAAGGTTGTAAGTTTACCAGTCGGGAGCTGGCCTCCAGCAGCTGCTGCACGGTAGGCACTTTCGAGCTGCAGGAGCACAGGGTGACAAGTGAAAGTGTCCAGATCTGTATTGCGCAGGTCGTGCTGTTGATGCCTGCCTCACAAGCCCCAGGTGGCTCAGAAGCCTCGCTGCACCTGGATCGTGGGCCTGTCGGCGCTGCCCTAAAACCCTAACACCCTAGCACCCCAGGGGAGCTGACGTCGTCTGCGACGCCATGATTTGGGTGTACTGCTGAAAAAAATCCGTCTTTTCAACGTCACGTGCCTCGTTGCACCTGTATTGTGGGACCGTCGACGCTGCCGGGGGCGCAGAAGGGCACGAAGGCCATGTAGGCAACCAGCAGCCCGGCGGAGTAGACGTCGTCCGCGACGCCGTAGCTGCGCCGCTCCAGCTCTGTCCAGGCGCCCGCCTGCCGCGCGCGCATCCACAGCCCATCCGCCATCTTTTTCCTGCGGCAGGAGGACAATCTGTTCGAGATACATGCCTGGTTCAAAGGCAGAGAATCAAGAGACGTGTCATGCTCTACTGGACGATGCGCCATTGGGAATCGTACGTCTCTTATCCACAGCCCGTCCGCCATCTTGGTTTTGGCAGGGGCCGGAGTTGACACCTTCTGGCATGCTCCTGAGCCGGAAACTGGTATTTCGTGCTTTTGCAAGACAGCGCTCAGCACGCCTCGGAAGTGCAGTTTCAGGTCCATTCAAAGCGTCGACAGAGCACGCAAAATTCACAGCGGGTCGTTGGCGTAGATGGCATTTCGATCCCAGACGGCGGCAAGCGTTGCGCCACCAAACAGCGCCTCATCGGTGGCGTCCACTGCCAGCGCCAGGTCCTGCAGCCGCGCCCGCAGCCGCCGCGGCGCCCTGCAGTGTGGGTACAGCTGAATCCAGTGTGTAGCTCAGAGCATACAGTAGCGTTTGGCAAGCGCTGCCGGCCGACACCCAGGTGCTGCAGCCGCGCCCGCAGCCGCCGCGGCGCCCTTCAAGGAGTTGGCAACATAATACTTTCGTTCCTGCTTTCTGGAGCGAGCTTCACAAGCGCGATCACAAAGGCGATGCTGGAGAGCGTCAGAAAACACAACCCACGTTTGCAGCCGCAGTGTGCCCTATCTTGCAGCAGCCTTGTTTACTAAAGGACACGTTCACACTCGTGGCGTGCGAAGCCCAGAATAAGGATGTTGGAACAGATCACGATGCAGAGTACAGGCAATTCAGCGCATTGAAAGGCGAGGATGGCGCAAAGGTGGCGATTGCGTCACATAAAGCCGCCTTCGCATTTCTGCAATCGTTCTGCAATGGGCTGAACCATACTTGAGTCAACTGCAACTCCGTCATTTGCGGGCCTGGAAGATCCTTACATCCCACTTTCGCAAGGGTTCTGATCGATTTGCCTTCCCACCTTTCGTCGGTGCTGTTGAGCACAACCGATGCAGGCCCCAGGCTCTGGTGCAGCCGAAAGCGCCGGTGCATGTAGGCTAAACCCTCCATGACTTGCCGCAGCAGCTGCAACACGAACTCTCGCCTCCGCGCCAGCGGCTTGGCCGGGCTGAAGCGGTCGAAAAGCTCGTCGCCGCCGACGCCGCGCCCGCGACTTCCTGCTTCCGCTGCCGCTGCCGAGTACGCTGCCGCTGTTGTCAGCCCGTCGCTCCGAAACACCAGCCACTGCAGGCACACGATGCGGTCAGGTGAGCACCGTTGACACAGGCTTGGCGTAACAGCGGGTCTGCATACCTGCAGCTGTGCGAAAAGGTGCGGCTTGAAAGCCTGCGGACCCGCCTCTGCGAAGACCACAGTGCTGGTCCTGGCTCACGAGAGGAACAAGGCTCTCAGAGAGCTCTCTTGATGTTTCAGCGAATCGTTCCAGCACCTGCTCGCCGGCGTCTGGGCCCGCGCGCGGGCTGAAGCTGCCCAGAAGCTTGGCGAGGCGGTCGCACTCCGCGGGCGCCGCCGGCGGCTGCAGCGCCGCATGCGCTGCGATCTCGTTGGCCGCCAGCGTCTGCACCCGCTCCGAGTCGCCGACACTGTACGCCTGCAGCGCGATGTTCAGAGGCCGCATTTTGTCAACGATTTGACAAATCTCGAATTTCAAATCAACATGTGCACTAGCTCTGAGTCTCCAGTGCTGCACGCCTGCGGCCGCAAAGGACTCACGAATCGGCTGGCGCCCTGGCATGCGGGTTTGCTGACATGGCAGGCGAATGCTGACATTGCCTTGATGGTTGACATACGGGTATGGACGGCCAGCTGAGGTGGCTCACCTTCAGCAGGACGCGAGTCCCCATCAGGTCTCCCCGGATTAGCCGCCTGAGCACAAGCATTCACCGAGCCTCACCCATGCGCATCTGGAAAAGCGCTGACAGGACAATGCTGGCATCGAATCTATGTCAGCTTTGCTGTCAAGTAGCTGAGTGCTGCAGGCGCATCGCCGTGAGGATGGACGTCTCCTCACCCTGTGTACAGTCGGGCCTGTACGCCGCCGTCCACTGTTTCACGTGCCGCCTCCATCTGCGGCGGTGCGCTGTCCAGCCCAGAGATCTGGGACGGGCTGCCGGCAGGCGGCCGCGAGCTGCGAGCAAAGACACTTGGGTGTTGCAAAACGGTGGCAGACAATGCAGCCGATAGGCAACAGGCCGATAGGCCACGTCCAGATCAGCACGCACCTTGCGACGTCCAGAAACCCCAGAGACCCCAGACTCAACTCGACTCTCACCTCCTGCATTCCGGCAACAGACGGCTGATGCATTTGCCGCCACACCGATCACCATCATATTCATCACGTGCATGGGAACACCAACCTCCAGCATTCCGGCAACAAATGGCTGATGCATCCATGACATTCACCACGTAGCCACGTGCATGGGAGTGCCAGTACCTGTTCAGAGAACCTGATGATTTCTGCGACTGCCTGACGACGGCAGCACCACCTCTTAGCTCTGCTGGGTGCATGTCGCTGCGCCTTTTGGAGCGACCGCACAGAGACGATGAGACTGGTATCTGCCGCTGATGCTGTGAAGGGTCGCATGTGCTTCAAAATGTCAATTCACTGATCAAGAGGGGTGCAGAGGCTTTATTTGTCTTCCTGCTGGCTTTTTCAGGCAAGCATGCACTTGATGGCAAATGCTGTACTGGAGCCCAACCACGGTGCAGACCTTGTCAAGCTTTGGACACTGAGTACAGGACCCTGTGTGGAAGGTATGATGGCGTATAGGCAGTGCTGCAACTTCTGCTTAAATCAAGCTATGAGAATCCTCAAGTGCAGTTCCGACACACGATTTTCCCGTCCCTGGGATTTTTCAGGCCGGACGCTCATCGGATCGATTCACAAGCGCCTTTCTGATGTATGCGTATCTGTGGTCTCTGTCTGGCTATGAGCCACGCACTCTGATGTTGACATCAGCCTCGAAGTTCCGCCGTGTACGCAGCGTTCCGGAACCGTCCCAAAAGCAGTTCAAGCGACCATCCGCACGCAGATCTGCACGGATCGAATTGATTCAACCTTTTCATCTTCATCACGGCTCCACAGCACCACAGCTATCATGATGGCATCGCGTCAGCGTGCGATGCCGAGCAGGATGCAGTCATGTAACTCCTGCGCTCGGAGCGCAAAGGCAAGCAAACGCCTTGTAAAATCTGCTTGGCAGATGTAATTTGTTTCTTGCATGCCTGACACGTGCATTTCGGCCGTGCATCTCGGCGAAGATCGTCGAAACGCGATTTCCAATCGGTGAAGACTCTCATGGCAGTTGTGCCTATGGATGCATTCGGCGACGCTGCGGCAGTTTCCCAGTGCCCGTTGCACGAGGCGCCTCGATACTCGCAGAGAATCTCGCCGAGGCACAGCTCTGCTGTTTCGGGTGGCTACACGGCAGCGCGGTAAACCCATCTGCCAAGCTTCGACTCTCGTATCTGAGCCCATCCCAGCCAGCAGCGATTCTGCAGGCGTCTCAGCGCCTCAATACACAGCCCAGTCAGTCGCACAGCCGCACGTGCTGCCAAAATGGGCGTGCTCGGTTTCAACTTCGACCTGACAGAGCAGCTGACCTTCTATGGCAGGTGCGGAATGTTTGCCTGCACCTGTGCTGTTCATTTGCATGCCAGAAATGTCAGTCTGTGCTATCTTGCCATCTATTACGTTTATGATGCATCACAGCTACCACAACAACCGATGGAACCAGCTCCTGCACTTCTTCTTCGTGCCGCTCATCCTGTGGTCCGTCGCTGTGTGGGGCTGCTACAGCGGGGCACTGCCCTCGGGGCCGTACACCCCCAAGCTGCCCTTCCAGCCCGAGCTGCACATCCCAGACTTCATCAGCAGGTGAGAACCGTGCATGGCAGCAGCACACCAACCCTGTTGCCGCCTTTAAGTGGGCCATGAGCAAAATACGAGCATGTGTTTCAGCGACAGCAACATGCGCATTTCAAGCCTTCAGCTTTACTTCTCACTGCAGGTACTGCGTGCCAAATCTGGCGGCGGTGCTGCTGGTGGCCTACGGCGCCTACTACATCGTGCTGGAGTGGTTTGCCGGGCTGACCTGGGCTGTCTTCGTCGCGCTGCCCATGTACCTGACCGCCAACATCCTGTACCAGGTGAGTAGGTCGTAGACGAATTGACATTAGCACAAACTGCACTCACATCTCTGATTATTGAGTTCTTGTTCATCGAGCAGCCATGTACCGATGTCTGCACCATGCTGTTCTGTGGCTTCGAGCACAGGGCGACCTGACCGCATACCCTCAGCGTTGTCATGTGCAAGCAGCGCCTCATGCATCACAAGCTCGCTGCGCACAGCACGCGTCCCACTGTGACGTCTATATGCACCGGTCACCGCAGCACGTGGCGCACGCGTGGGCGTGGGCGCTGGGCGTATTCGTGGTGTCGTGGTATGTCCAGATCCACCTGGGCCACATGGTGCTGGAAGAGCGGCGGCCCGCGCTCCTGGACAGCTTCTTCCAGGTGAAGATTGACTTTTCCACATGGTTTTCTCATATTGAATCGCCCGAATCCACCCAGGCCACATGGTACAGGTCAAGCGGCGGCCTGCGCTCCTGGACAGCTCCTTGCAGGCAGTGTCGTTTTTGCGACAGTTTCTGTTCTCATCAAAAATATCACATGCGCTGGCTCTGCCGCCCCTTGAAATAGCGTACGCAGTTGCCCGCACAGCATCTGGTGGCCTCACATCTTTGAACCCATTCGTTTACTACAGAGCCTGGTGCTGGCGCCGCTGTTCGTGTGGCTGGAGCTGTTGTTCGTGGGCGGCTACCGACGGGAGCTGCAGGCGCAGCTAAAGTCGCGCATCGAGGCCAACATCGCAGCGCACCGCGAGCAGCGGCGCACCTCGGCAAAGGCGGCGCTGCTGGACGACGCCTCAGAAGCGGCGGCAAATTCGGAGAGCCAGGAAAGCTAGGCGGCCGCGGCTCTTTGCGGCACACAGCGGCGCCGCAGCCTGCATGTGGCCGCCAGGCGGCACCTCGGACGCGGCAGGGGAAGACAGCTAGGCGGCACTGGCGCCGCACTGCAAACCAACAGCATGGTGCTGCTGACGGCGGGGATCGCGGCAGTGCTGCAGAGTCCCTGATGGCCCAGTGCTGCGCGCTGGACTGCACCTGGACTGCTGCTGTGTGGGGGAAGAGAATGGCGGACAGCGGACTGCACTGATGCGGGATCAGTGTTGCAGCGCACAGCGTTGCAGTTCTCAGCGGCGCAGCAGCCGGCTGGCAGACCAAGAAGACTGCATTACAAGGGTGTACACTAGGTTCTGCGAAGACGAGGCTGCAAGAAACACTTGAACCAACGAGCACAACCTGCACAGAGCACCTCAGGCTACCGGGAGGTGAAGCAGCAATGAACGATTTTGGATGCGCACACAGGCTTCTTTCTGCTGGATACAAAATGGGTCTACTGGTCGCAGCAATGCGCTTTGCTTGATGTGGAACCTGATCGGTGCAACTTTCACAACGTAATGACAAGAGGCAGTGTCCGAAGCCGAATGATAAATGCTTGTCGGCGGCCAAAGCACAGATGCATGCCGATACTGAACCTGCGGTAACATAAAGCATGAGCATCACAAGATTCTGTTGCAAACCAAGACCTCGACTTCAGCTGACAAAACGTTCAAAGCCCAGCCTGATATTAGGCTGCAGGCCATGCCCTCTGTGTGGTTCTTGCCAACAAGGCAGCATTTGTTCTGGCCTTGCTGCTGGCCTGCACACCGCTGGCCTTTGGTTTCTACCTACTTCACATGCGGGATCAAACCTGCGCTGACCCTACGTAACCCGTAACCCGTGCATTGCCTGATGTGAGCCCATCAGGGAGCGATCCCTGGTGAGTGTTGCTGCACTCCCCGCGGCGCGGCGTCTGCGGCGGCAGTGCCGAATTGGCTGGCGGAACCTGACTGGCCTGCAGCCGCCTGCTCTGCGGCAGGTTCTTGCCGTGACGAGTTGCCTGCATGTCCCTGGATCACAATAGAGACGCGTGTCACGTTTTATGCACAAAGCAACGACACGTCGTTCTGCCAGAGGATGAGAAGCTCATTCCAGACGTTCACCAGCTGACGAGGCAACCTGAGGTGCCCTACCGTCGTACAGCGTCCCATGTACACAAAGCCAGAATCAAGGCTTATCCGCAGCGTTACATCCGCCTACCTGGAGTGCCGGCTGCTGCGGCCGATGCCCCGCCTGCTGGCCGACAGTCTGTTGCCCAGGCTGCCGATCGTCCTGTCGCCCCTGCTGCTGCTGCTGCGTCTGCTCCTGCGCCTCCATCGAGCCCTGCTGCTGCTGCTGCCCCGTTCCCGCCACCGCCTGCTGCTGCTGCTGCTGCTGCTGCTGCTGCTGCTGCTGCTGCTGCTGCTGCTGCTGCTGCTGCTGCTGCTGCTGCTGCTGTGCCGACTGCTGCTGGTGGTGCGCCGGCTGGGCGGGCGGCTTGGCGCAGGCTGTGGAGGCCCAGGAGGCGGCCAGCTGCAGCGGCCCCAGCGCCGGGTGCCGCAACGCCAGCACCTCCGACGACACTGCCGTCAGGCTGTACAGCACCGCTTCCAGCCTGCAATACAGTTGCTGAAAAAATCGCCAGGGGTGTTTGTAGGGCAGGTTTTGAGGCCACGGATGGCCAGCGCCAGCACCTCCGACGACATTCCCGTCAGGCTGTACAGCAGCGCCTCCAGCCTGGGCACATGACACAGACAATTGAGAGGTGGACGCAATGGTGCGGGTGTTAGAGTTTGCCTGATCAGGAGACGGATGGAGACTGTTTCCAGCCTGCAATCATTGGTAGAAAACAAAACGAAGGGCCTGAGCATTCATCAAGCGGAGGGCCGTCAGTTTCAGACGGCAGCAGATCCCCGCCAGGAGCCTTGTGGTGGCGCAGATGGCGGCCCTGTGCAACCAGTTTGCAATACATTCTGGGCGTTTGCGGCTGGGTGCACCGGGTGTCAAGAATCACGAGTTTAGGGTGTAGGGCGCACCGGTCGGCGATGGCCTCGGGCGTGTAGCGCAGCGCGGTGTGACGAGCGGCCAGCGCGAGGCGGGCGCGCAGCTTCTCGTCCGTCAGCACCCGCAGCATCGCCTGCGCCAGCCCCAGCACGTCCTGCGCCCGACAAGCAAACGACTATGAAGACTGGCCGCACGCTTGACAGCACCCGGCAGCCGACACATGTGGGACACAGGAGGCCATGCAGCATCGCCTGTGTCAGCCCTAGTGCGTCCTGCGCCCAGCGGCCCGAGGGTGCAAGATGCAGCACTATGGGACATCTCGAGGCACAGATGGCGGGTTCAACGGGCCGATGTTGAGTACTGAAACCAGGGCGATGGGCAGGGTGTGTACATGACATGGGTCGGCACCCAAGCACTCGAACCGCAGCCTGCAATGCAGCACTGCGAGCCCACAAGGTGTCTTAATCGGGTGATGTGTTCTGGTGATGTCCGCAGAAGGAACAGCGCCGGTGCCACGGCCGCGGGACCACACCTGTGTGTCCGCCAGCAGACAGTTCTGCGCGTGCTGTGCAAACGTGGCGACGCCCAGGCTGCGGGTGGCGACAACTGCCAGGCCAGAAGCCATCGCCTCCATGACTGCATGAAAACGCCATGACTATCATTTCGTGCATTTTTTGGATTGGCACACCTCAATCTTACGGCCGTGCACGGATTTCGGTACAGTTGATATGTCAGCACATGAAAACGCAGGAGGGTATACAGCACTTGAGGCTCGGTACTGTTGCCTGAAACTCGTGAAGCATGCATAGTCAGCTCACCCGGCATGCCCCACGCCTCATAGCGGCTGGTGAACAGCATCGCGTCATGGCCGCGGTACAGCGCCGCCAGGTCCTCCTACACGGAATCGGAGACAAGGATTGTGTGGCATCTGTTGTGGTCTCAGCCTCGGGCTTGAACGGAAGGACGCAACATGCCTGAAGAGCGCAGCTTCGAGATAGGCCAGAAGGAGACATGTTCGACACTCTGGCTGGAGCATTTTTGCCGATTTGGTGAGTGGCACAGTTTTTGTGAGCGCCAACCTGGGGAGGGCTGACATGCAGGTCCAGGGTGAGGCCGGAGGCGGGCAGGATGGGCAGGTGTGCCGCAGACGGCACCGACTGGCACACCCACGTCACCTGTGTTTAAGCAACGTGCAAGCGTCTGTCAGGCACATTCTGTAGCAATCAAGCGGTGGTCTCAGCAGTCAACGACACCGACTGGCTTCCACGTCACCTGTGCGCCAGCAACTGTCAGCACACTCTGCACAAACCAAGCGGTCTTATGCGCGGGGTCCCGCGAATGGCATGGCACCGACTCTCACACCCATGTCACCTGGCAAGCGAATAGGCGGCCGTCAAGCACTCCTCGGGATGCCGTTCTATGCGCAGTCAGAGCTGCAGAGAGGTTCGTGCGCAGGCTGCATCTATGTCCGCCATGTCAGAGTGAGGCCATTGTGGAAGATGTCAAAGCGCCACCCGCATTCCTGAGCGCAAGCTGCCTGCCAGCTGCGCTCAGAAATGCAAGCTGTTTTGCTACATCTTTCACAACAGACAACAGAGTGCTGTGTGGTTGACACTTTGATGATGAAACGCCCTGTGCGCTTCTTTATGAAGTAAACTCAACTGTCAGATGCCATCAGAATTGGCGCACCCGCACGGGCAAAACACGGTGCACGGCGGCCAGCGCAGCGATGGCCACGTCAAAGCCCTTGAGCGGCAGCGCCGGGTTGCCCACCAGCAGCACCGACTTCTCGCCTTCCCGCTTTGGCGGTGGCGGCAGGTCCTGAAGCAAATGTGAAGCTTTGGCTGATAGTGGGGTGACGTAATGCCTCGGCCAGCAGCAGCACCGGATTTTCGCCCTGCTGCTTTGGCGGCGACGGCACATCTTGCGGTTGAAACGGGTTTCATTAGTCATGACGGTAAAGCAATCATGGCGCGAAGGTTGTCAGCAGCACCGACTTCTCGCCCTCCGCTTTGGCGGCAGCGGCAGATCCTGTAGGAAGAGAAACCTGTCTGCCCAGTCATTGAGGCAGACCATCACGGGCCTGCAGACTGCCGGGCAGCAGCACCGATGTCTCGCCTCCCGCTTTGGCGGCGACCGCTCCTGCGAATTGATGTTGAGGCTACAGAACAGAGCCTAGAATCGACCACCGGCATCGCAGCTCGGTCTCCCGGGGTGAGCTTGGCCGCAGCTAGGGCCAGTCATTCACCAGCAGCGCCATGCAGGGAGAAAATCATTGCAGGTTGCCATGTGCCACCGAATCCTGACCTGTCTGTGTGGTGCTGTGGGATCATATATTGCACATGCTGCGACCTTAGTTTCTTTGGTCAAATTTCGGTCTGCAGAGGCAGTCGGGTGCCCGAAACAGCAGCGGCAACAACTCTGCATGGTGCGTTTCCACTAGCGGTGAAATTTTTATGATGGAGTTGCGCTAGCATGCGACTGGAGCCTCGCACGCCTCCAAGGCTCTTCAGCCACGGTCGATCAGAGAGGGCTGACCCATGGTGCGACACCCGCAGACTGCGGCACCCTCGCATGACATTGATGCCGGTTTCTGCAGGTGCTTCTGAGCTGCTCCCTCCGGGTTCAAAATCCAACAAAATGCCTTTTATGTGGGGCTTTGCACCTGGCCGCCGGGTACGCAGAGCATGGTGGTAGTCGGAGGAATGTGCGCCCGCGGCCCTGGCGTGAAGCGGTGGCAGTCGATGCCGTTGGGGATGATCAGCGGTTGCCGTCCGAACTCCGTCCCCAGGATTGTCTGCACGATGTCGAGGTGTGAGCACTGTCAAGGACATTCTCATTCTGCTCTTGCATGCTGTGTCTCTGCTAGCATTCACCGTTTCCTTCTGCTTGTGGGTCGCAAAACTCTCTGCCGGGGCTTACAGATACCCGCCTTGGCGGCGCAGCTCACTGGATGGCGGATTGGTTTGCCGCCGCACATCTCGCAGTAGGCTGGCCAGCAATGCCACAAGGCACACCTGCTTTACAAAGAGTGCGGGTCGAGCATGTCAAACTGTGTGGCGCACTTGGACGGCCTCGCTGACGGCGGCGAGCGCGCAGGGCAGGTGCATGACCATGTGGAACAGCTGGTCCTGCTTCCTGTAGTTGTGCGCCTCCTGCGTTGCAAAACAGTTTGCGATCTCGGATGTCATGGCTCGGGTCATGTCATGGTTCTTCTGGACTTGCGTGTCCTTCTGGCTCGCCAGAGTCACAGTCGTGAGTGGGGAAGCAGCGAGGAGCGACCAGTGCACTGACAAGCGGCTCAAAACAGCACAGCGCGGGGGCATTGTGCGCTGGCATGGCAGGGTCTTCCTACGGAGCACGATTGTGCAGTCTATGAGGTTGGACCTGAAGTCCATCGAGCAGATGCACGATGTGCGACCTGCTCTACATGTTCGGCTTGAGTTTTGCTGTTACATCGCCATCATCAGTCACAGCTCTCGCAGCTTGCGTGACTTGGGCAAGGCTACGTGACTGTTGAGATTCAGAGCTGATGGGTGCACGATGAGCAGCAAACATCAGCCCCAGCGGTGCACAGGAGCAGCAAACTTGCAAGCCGCTGCCCGCTGCTAGACTACCCTCGCAAGAAGAGGGGGCAGAGCAGGGCACCTGGAAGCGGATGGGATCGCCAAACACCCACTCGTGACCCTGTTCCCAGTAGATGACCGGCGCCGGCAACCCCATCAGTAGCTCCGCCACCTGCACAGGTTGAAACAGACGCATCTGTGCTCACGGCTCAAAGCTCGACTTTCCTTGCGCGTGGAAGATGCTGGAGCATGCCTGATGGTTTGGGCAGGTGAACAAGCACCAAGAGTGCGGCGACAGGCCCAGCGGCTTGGTGTCAGAGGCAGCACCATTGATGCAGCAGCGATATTCATGTCATAAATTTGCATCAAGGGTGCGACGTATGCCTGGCGGCCTGACTAGTGAGCACAGGCACTGCACAATGTGTGACGCACCTGGTGGAAGATGCCGACGACGCAGACGTCGATGTTTGTGGCGGGGTACACGTCGGCCAGGCGCTGGTGCAGCCGGCAAACCACGTCCACGTCCGCCTCCTCGTTCGTCCACGGCGGCATCGCCCGCACCGCGGTGTCTGACCTGCCCCGCCGGCGCCGCCCATGAGTGCCAATGCACAGCTGCTGCTGCGTCTGCCATGCCGTCCTGCTTCCAGCGGGAAGATGCACACACAAGCTGGCAGCAACGCGGATCAGTCGTCCCCTGCGGCAATCAGAGGCTTTCAGCAAATGGCACCTGTGCACCGCGATGGTGGTGTGGCCGCGGCTGCGCAGCAGGCGGATGTGCTCCACGAGGCACTTCATGCCGCCTGTGATGTTGTGGTGCGGCAGCATGTAAGCCACCCGCAGCTTGCGCGTCGGCGTCAGGCCCCCCTGTGCACGGCACGACACGACTTGGCTCTTCAACGCGTTGAAACACCGTTGCGGCAGAGCTGTAGCCTTCGCAGCTGCGCATTGCACATGCCAACAGTGACTGCATGCTTCACCAGCCACCTCGACACGGTGCCGCAGCAGTCAGGGCGAATGTGAGAGCCCAGCATCCTCCAAAACGATCCCGTTGCCGGGTGAGCCTATGGATTGCCATGCCATTCCTGGCAGCCCACCTGTTGGAAGCTGCGGAAGCTGCGGTGCACCAGGAAGTCCACCAGGTCGGCGGGCCGGTACTGCGGCTCCCCCGGCGCCGGCCCCCGCAGCCCCAGCTCCCACCCCGACGGGCACCCGCACCCTGCAGCAGAAATCGAAACTGTGATGGTAACGCCTTGAAGGAATAGACGAAGGGTATCGCCACCGGCTGTGTGTCCCCAGCAATGGCCTGGCAACCACCGGCCTGCAGCGCCAGCTGCAGCGGCACCGGCTGCGAGCCTGTGCCGCATCAATAAGTCGCAGCAGCTGTGGAGTTACGTGTCATGCTGGCTGTGGGACGTATTTTGCTTGAAATTCCCCGAAATGTGCATGCTCGTGCCTCCTAAACAAAGCACTGCACAGCGGTGCAGCACAGCGCCGCAGCCGATACCGCCAGCTGGCATGGCACCACAGCATAGCAGACCACGGTTCAGCAATGCACCGTTCATAGTGGCTGATGCAGTGATTTACTTCTGCTAAAGGCCAGAAATTGCAGATCGCGTGAGCGATGACCCAGCGATGACCAAATGAGTTGGTCCAGTCAGACTCTGGCGCTGCTCCGGCCAGAGGTCGCCGGAGCCTTGTTCGCCGGTTCGAATGTCTCGGAACACTGCACAAGTAGCACACTTGCAGCCTCGACGCGACAGTCGGACTGTTCGGCCGGCAAGCTGTCTTGGTACTGCGACTTTGCACCCACCTGGATGATGCAGAGTCGTCGCCCCAAAGGGGAGGACGGGCTGTTGGTGCTCTGCTGCCATGATTTGCGATCCACCAGCCCTCAGCTTCCCCGCGAGCTCGGCCTCCTCGAAGCATACATGCCCGAGACGTCTTCAAGGCCGACTCGTGACAGCAACGAGGTTTGAAGGCCCTAAACGCCTGAACGCTGGTGTGACACAAAGCCAGGACCAGCGCGTCGTGTGACAAGAGCGGTGTAATTGCCGATGGGTGCCGTCCCTCGCGCAGCTTCGCTGTCGCGGTCACGTAATTCGCCGTGAGAGGCCAAGAGCACCCAGGGCAGCCAGAACACGGGGAGGCGGGTCACAAGCTGGTGGATCAGATCATGTGCAAGCATATTGTGGCCATTTGGCTTGTACACATTCGCCGCACAGTATGTGCACCTGCTGGAGGCTTCCCCGTGCCGACATCTCCTTTTCCCTTTTCCGAAGAGCGTCGCTGAGAGTCCCGCAAGCAGCTCCCCGTTGTCAAGCCCGTTGTGACCCCCGTTCTGCTCTTATCTGTGCCCCCGTCTGGCCCATGGATGGTTCATGTCTTCACTTAAGCCTTGAGCCCTTGACACTTCAACTTTCGAGCAGGAAAGATCATTGTAACTGCTACAAGTCTGCTGCAGCACTCGAACGCTGCACTTCCCAGTGCGTCGGACACTTTCGTTGCCATCTTTACGACACATCTGCTGTCGCTATTCGTGTCTCTTGCCAGCAGAAACAGGCGCAGCACATCCAGCGAAGCACACTATTCAGCTTGTCAGCGGGCCCATCATCATGTTGCGGACGTCCATGCGCACACTGACAGGCCTTGCGCGCCAAGCGGGTGCCGCACAAGCATGCACTGGCACAGCTGGCTGTGCCCGTTGCCTGCGCACGGTGGGATACTCGTGCTTCTATACTTGATGCCCAACTGCACCAGCTTAGTTCATGTATCTTTTTCAACTACAACATGTTTCTTGATATTGCTCGCCCTTGCTCGTCCTGCGATTGTGCGCAAAGGTCATCGCAGAGCTGCATCTTCATGACAACAACTGCGTTATCCTGTACCTCCCTTCATTTTGGCGACGCCCCTTTCACTTTGCAGATGGCTGAGCCTGCGACAGTGGCCGGCTTCTCTGGCAGAACCGCAGCTGCGGTGGCACCTGAGCGGCATTGGGGGGCGTTTCCTGACAACCTGCCGCGCACAGGCTTTGGAGGTGAGCAACACCATTGCCATTGAGCTTGTATTCTGGTCAGTTGCGTTGAGCGAATTCGCATCCAGAACGCAGATGGAGTGTCCGGGGCTGACGAGTGCGTCTGACCGGCATGCAGGTGTGCTGATGGCGGCCGGCCAGCAGCAGCGGGGCATGTTTATACAGACGCAGCCGACGCCCAACCCCACCAGCCTCATGTTTATGCCGGGGCAGGGCGTCATGGAGGTGGGGCCTTGGGCGCCATTGGATGCTGTTCACCTCGCCAGTGTATGCAGTTTGAATGGAAAATCATGCCTCGAGGTGAAAGCCCTGTGGCTGGTTGTAAGGCCCAGCCCTTGAGTGGTGCACTATGCGCAAGAGAATCCTCAGCCTCGTCAATCCCCGGTCGTTCGACACAATTGTATCGCCGCAGTCGGGCAGCACAGAATTCAAAACCCCTCGGGAGGCGATGGCGTCGCCGCTGGCGAAGCGGCTGTTTGGCATCGATGGCGTGTCCTCGGTCTTCTTCGGCGGCGACTTTGTGACTGTCACCAAGTCGGACGAGTACCCCTGGTCGGTGCTCAAGCCGGACATCTTTGCGGCCATCATGGACCACTACACATCAGGTGCACGCCTGGAAAAGTGATGATATAGATGCTCGCGGTGTGGCGTTGCTGCAGATAAAGATGATGTCATCTTGCACGGCAGGAATATCGCGCGCCATGGCGTTGCCTGAAACTCCCAAAGGGGCAGGATGGACCCTGCGTGTATTATTGGGGCTGGCTTGGGGCGAGACCTGCTCCTGTGGGGTTGATGTCTAACAGAACATAAAAACCCTAAACTGCATGCAGGCGACCCGCTCTTCCACGACGCCCCCAGCCAGGCCTCAGACACAGCCATCAACGATGACGACAGCGAGGTGCATTCTTCAGCCATCTCCGCCGATGCCAAGGGGCACTGAAGTGCCTTGCCGGCAAGCCGGTTCTCGGTCAGCCTGCGCCCAGGTACAACCGCCCTCACATCGGCTATCTTGACGGCTGTTCATCGGCTTTGTGCAGATCGTCGCGATGATCAAGGAGCTGCTGGAGACGCGCATCCGCCCTGCCGTGCAGGTCAGCAGCAGAATGCATCTCACATTGATGCTGGCAGCCGGATGCATTCCTGAACTGAGCCTGGGTGGCCTACGCCTGTGCATCTGTCATGGCACCATCCTTAAGGTGAAGACCACCTGCGCATCTGAAGTGCTGCTTGCCAGGCAAAGCGGCGCTGCTGTTACATTTGAACGACAGATGTACGAGCGATGAACTCTGTCGTGTACGATGAGCACTGTCGTGCTGGCATGCTGAATCTGGCCATTCCGATCATGCAGGAGGACGGCGGCGACATCATCTACCAGAGCTTTGAGGAGGAAACCGGGCGGGTGCTGCTGCAGATGCGCGGCGCCTGCTCCGGCTGCCCCTCGTCAGCGGTGCGTTTTCTGCCTGTTGTCTGCGAGTGATTGCGTATTGTGCTTGTCATCGCACAACACCAAGCATACGTGCTGACAGCCTAGTCGGTGTCTGTCGGCAGGTGACCCTCAAGAGCGGCATCGAGGGCATGCTCAAGCATTATATCCCCGAGGTGCGCGCTTCGTGAGTGCTTTGCACGGACGGTTCACGGCGCTTTCGAATAGGGAAGCAGCTGCCGTGGAGCACTGCTTACTCTCAGCCGGCACAATCCTATGTTCCACTCAGCGGCTGCTTTGGGGTTCGCCATTCAGCTTCCCAAAGTATGCTGACGTGCGCATGTTCATGGCGCAGGTGCAAGAGGTGGTCGAGATCCAGGCCGAATCCGACAAGGTCGGCGAGTCTGAGTTTGCCAAGATGGAGGCGCAGCTGTCCGCCTGATGAGGGCATTGTTGGGGAACATTATCAAGGCAAAAGATGGAGGCGCAGCTGTCCTCCTAATGAGGGCATTGTTGGGGAACATCATCAAGGCAGAAGGTGGAGGCGCAGCTGTCCGCCTGATCAAGGCATCGTTTGGGAGATGTTTGCACGGCGAATGTACAAAGCGTCGCAGGCGTCGAACAAAGCGGCGAATTGAACACTCTCTGACGTTACAAGCATCCCCAGAAGAGTACAGGTTGTATGGTTGAATGGTGTCAGTAAATTAGAAGCACAACATGACAATGCGCAGCATTGTTGCCGATACACTAGAATCGCGACCTGCCCCATGGCGCGGGTGATCATTCCACCACCTGGACATCGTCTACGACCACGTGCACAGGCCGTGGCATTGCTCTGTGCCTGCAAAGCCGCGTCAGCCAGCTGGAGTCGAACAACATTGCGTGATCCAATCTAGGGCGCCCTGTAGGATATTGGAGCGCCTTGGCACGACTGAAGTGCAGGTCTCGCACAGTGCTCCCCAGCCTCGGCCTCTTGTAGGGTTGCACGCCCTCCCCCAGTGTGCAGGTCCTAGATGCCCGGCCCGCGTACCGGCAGCAGGACGCGGTACCTACTAGCCGATCGGGAGTGGTTTTCGAGTGTGAGAGGAGCAAGAGCGCAGTTTGACCTGGCACCATGCCGCCCTTCCGCAACAGGCCGCCGATGTGGCGTCGGGATGTAGCTGTGTCCTTTTCGTCGCCATCCCTGCTGAGCGTGGACACAGAGGAGTCTGGCGTTGTGGGCACACTGCCTCCTGCCCCGCCCAACCTCAAACGCAAGTCAGCTGGCGAGCCGTTGGCGGCAGGGCCCCCGGACCTGAAGAAGCGCAGCGTGGATCCATCGGAGGCTCTGTCGGCGCTCAGCCTTTTCAGCGTGAACGACGCCTGCATGGTGCTCATCTTCAGGTGATCCTGCTAGCGCTGTGACTGCTCCCAAGCGCATAACATGCGAGCCTGCAATCGGCTGCTGGTGTTTCTGCTGCAGCTGAAGAGGATATGCACTCATGCGCGATCCCGTTGGTGGCTCTAACAGTGCAGCATGTGCCACAGCAAACTGGACGGGATAGACATCGCCGCGGCGTCATGCGTGTGCAAGCGGTGGCACCGCCTGGCGGACGAGGAGCGGCTGTGGGAAGCCATGTGCCGCAGGGACTGGGGCTTGTTCCAGCCGCGGGACGCCAATCTGCAGCCTGCATCCTACAGGTGCCAATGCTCTTGACAATGCTGCACATGGCCCTCATCATGGAGCCATGTGAGTCACACCAACTGGATCGTCTCATGGGCATGAGGGCGGTTTGCACAAACGCACTTCCACACTGTTCAGTCAGAGGCGAAGCGACCTGCAGCTACGCTGTCATGCATGACAGCCGTCGCTGGCCGCCCATCGCTAACCTAGGTCATTGGTCGTTTAGCAGGGTTGTACGGAAGACTCCCTGTACTGCAGGTTCCTTGGCAACACTCGCATCCCTGCAATGCAGAGACTGCTACATCTCGTGGCAACATCACTATGTGCGCTACGGCAGACTGGCGGTGCGGGCACGCATCGCCTGGTGGGTCATCGAGTTGTGGTCCGAGCAGCACATACCCGCAATCAGAGCCACCCTCAGGTGTGCACAGCCTCGGGATTTGCGGCGCTGTTTTCCGTGGGTATGCATACGCCTGCTGCTCCCAGGCCGTAGAGCTGTTGTCAACATGGATGTTGCAAGACCGTGGCCGCCGTGCAGCCGTAGCAACGCTGCGTTGCGGCACAGCAACTTGGGCCTTGCGCTGTTGACCAAATCACTTCATACCGGAGTTATAACAAATCCATGGAAAGCTGGAGCCCACGCTTGAAGGCTCTACCTGCAGACCGGGCGTGAGCGAGGCGCAGCTGGCTGCAGGCGGAGGCAGCGTGGGGGTGCGGGGCTGCCGTGCACACCCTTGCCTTGTGAAACTCTGACCACGGCCAAGGCCACACGAGAGAAACCACGATCTCTTGATTTCTCAATGCAGGCCGGGCGCGTGCATGGCCCAGCTGGCAGAGGCGGCGCTGGGGGTGCGATACAAGCTGTGCAGCTCTCTGCATTGCTGCGAGTTGTGAAATCACACCACCACAGCCCCGTCCGCAGGCCCGGCGCGAGCGAGGCGCAGCTGGCGGAGACGGAGGCGGTGCTGCGGCATGCGGCTGCCGCCAATGTCTCTCAGCACATGGCCGGAGACCTAATGATCATCTGACTTTGATCAAGTTTCAATCTGTGATTGCAGGCCCGGCGCGAGCGAGGCGCAGCTAGCGGAGGCGGAGGCGGCGCTGGGGGTGCGGCTGCCGGATGCGCTGCGGGCGCTGTACCGCATCCACGACGGCCAGGAGCTGCCAGCCGACGCAGCGGCGGACACCACCGGCGAGTGCAAGCTGGACTCGCCCTCCACCCTGCACGGCCTCTTTGGCGGGTGCGTCGCCTGGATGCACTCTTCTTCGGAGGAAGACAGCAGTACATAAGCTTCAGGGCTGCCTACGGACGCGGCAGCGGACACCACCGGCGAGTGCAAGCTGGCTGCGCCCTCCACGCTGCACGGCCCCTTCGGCGGGTGCGCCCATATGTCCATGATATAGTGAAGGGCGATAACAAATAACAAAGACAGCACTGGCGAGTGCAGGCTGGACGTGCCCTCCACCCTGCACGGCTTCTCTCCGGCAGGTGCGTCAACAAGGACAGATGGACAGCAAGAAATAGCGACAGATGTGCCTTCCCACCCGCACGACCTCTTTGGCGGGTGCGTCACTCGGATGTGCTGTTCTTTGGAGGACGAGAGAACGAAAAGTGAAGAAAGCTGAGTGCCCTCCAACCTGCACGGCCTCTTCGGGGGGTCTGTTCAGTCTCGCAGGCAGAGTGTTTTCTGCCACCGTCGTGCACAGGGCAGCATGTCTGCTGACCAGTCGCAAAGCAAGAAATCAAGGGCCAAAACATGGGCAACGTATCCATCTCTCTGCATGACATCATCAGCGTGACTATCGAACCAAGATCCCAGCAGAGCAGACATTCAATGTGAGTGGGATGTCTGCTCCGCTGAATGGGACATACAGTCTAGCTGAACTGTTACGTCCCAGGCCTTGGAGCACCGGGCAAGTTGCCATCCTACTTGTGGAAACATACCTGTGCAATTTCATCATCACAGGTACTCGTACTACGACCAGCTGGTGTCCCTGCGCATGCTGCCGCTTCAGCGGCTGGTGCTGTGGACGCGCCGCCTCCGGGCGCAGGTCTTCAAGTCCGCCGACATCGACCCCCGCGTCGTATTTGCAGGCACGCGCCTAGGAGGGTTTTGCAGAACAGGATACCTGGCGAAGCTGCATGTGTTTGGCCGTGCATCTCCCAAAGAAGCATCTGTCGTCAACCTGCAGGGCATCCCACGCCATCTTTCATGGATAATGCGCAGGTGCAGCCTGCACTGGGAGGCAGCCAATCCCAAAGAAACTTACAAGGTTACATGCTCACTTCGGTTCTGGCCCCGCGACTGCGCAGGCTCCTTCAACCTGAAGAAGCTGCTGGTGGTGGACTGCGGCAGCGGCATCGTGAAGGCGTGCCTGGCGGACAAGCGCAAGGCGTGCGACGCCGTGCCGGCCGACGAGCAGCCAGGTGCAGGGCAGCCGTCGCGAGACTGAAACAACCAAACGAAGAAGAATGCATCATCACTCTGTCCTGCTCTGCAAGGCGTGCGACGCCGTGCCGGCCAACGAGCAGCCAGGTGCGGGGCAGCAATGGCAGAAAAACCCACCTGGTGCTGCAAATGAAGGCCAAAATTCTGTTCAAGCCTGAGGTGCATCGCTGCTAGTCCAGCTTCCGGAGACATCACTTCCCCTGCGCCCCATTCATATAGGGTTTTCGAAAGTTTTTGCTTCAAGTCCTCTCCTACAGCTTCCAGCCACGACATGTTTATGACCCCTGCAGCACCCCTATGTGCAGGCGCCTGCGACGGCATGCTGCGCTGGTTCGAGGAGTATGCAAAGCGGCTGAAGGAGGGCATGTACTCGGTGGCGGTGCAGCCGCAGACGAGCATCGAGCTGGGGGTACCGCGCACGCCCGCCATCTGCCTCTTCCCCATGAAGCCGCCGGTGCGGCTGCCTGTCGTCACATCTGAGAAGTGCATCTACCATCTCCGCTGCGCTTGACACCGCATGCGACTGGGCGGCAATGTATGCCTGACTGCCGACGACCAGCTTTTGAACATGCGCCAGCTGGCATTACGATCTGCGATGTGACACTTTCTTCCTGCTCCCCGCAGACGTGGACATGGGCCATCACGCGGGGCGTGCACGTGCAAGTGACGACGGTGTTTGTCCCGGAGAACACGCGCGGCAAGGGTGTCGCCGCAGACGGCAGCACCAGCCCGCCGCGCTTCTGTTTCGCCTACAGGTGCCGCATTCCATGCTGTGTCCCGTCTGTAGCGCGACCATGCGGAGCTTTGATCTAATCGGAGATCTAGAAACATACCTTGTGGAAGATTCTCTCTCATAAATCGTCCCATGATGTTGCTGCGCACGCAGTACAAAGGGCGTCGCTCACATGTTGCTGCAAAACGCCGCACGTGCTGCTGTTGGAGAATGAGCAGTGAATATGGTTTCCAAAGCCCCACATCCTGGCAGCCCGAGGATGTTGGCATGCACAGTCGAATGTGGTTTGTGCTGGCTGCAGCACGACGCTGGCGCTGGTGTCGCAGAAGGAACAGCGGGAGTGCCCTCAGGCAATTCACAAAGCCGCAACCTGATGTTGTTGGCACACACTTTCTGATGTGGCTTGTTTCCGCTGCAGCACGACGCTGGCGCTGCTGTCGGAAAAGGAGCAGCGAGAGTGCGGCGTGGCGCAGCCCGTGAAGAGCGTGCAGCTCAAATCGCGGCACTGGATCATCCGCAACGCCGCCGGCGCGCAGATCGACGAGATCGCCGGGGAGGGCGTGATCGGCGCCCACCCGGTGCTTCACGCAGGTGGGCATGGTTGACAGACTTGAATGCTCAACGGTGCTCAGTTGGCAGGGTTTGCGTTCCAAAACAGCTCCGCTCTGTTTGGAAGAATGTCTTCACCTGCTACCAGTAGAAGCGTCATGCTGTACCAGAGCAGGGCGCCGCGCCGGTTGCTCCAGTAGCTTCATGCCTTTGGAACGAACCAAGCAGCACCTGCCGCTGTATGGGCATTGCAGTATCCCCAATTGGAGCCCTGTGTTTCTCCGTAGGCGGCGAGCCGTTTTCGTACCAGAGCTGCACGCCGGCGCAGCAGCGGCTGCCGGCGGTGCTGCACGGCGAATTCACCTTCGTCAAGGGCTCCCTGACCGACCCCAACGCCCAGCGCTTCAAGGCCAGGGTGCGTGCCATGTGTCACTCGAAATGAGGCTCGAGTTTGACAAACTATGAAACTGTGACATTCACGCACTGTTCAAAGAATGGCAGTCACATGACCGGCAGCTGTGGACTCCTTCAGACTTGTCTTTTCCCACCAAATATGGTGCTTCGGAGCGCTCCAAAGCACCATGTTTGGTGGGAAAAGACCCCCATTGTGCCGTGACGTGTGTCTTGATGCCCTGTCGTCTGAGGACCTTTGTACTCTGGCGCGCAGATACCCACAGTAGTGCTGCGCCTGCCGCTGCACATCTACTAGCGACTCCGCGCTCCCGGCAGCGGTCTAGTTGCGACTGCCATGACCTGGGCCTGTCGGAGGGTGAGTGCGGCAGGGTCGGCGAACAATCCTGTGTTGGTCATCGCCGCGTAGGCGCAGCGCAGGATCCCCCGGATCGTTTGTGCATGTCACCTCATCTTGCATGGTGTGCTTCATGATGCATCTTTCGCATGGAGCGTAGTATCCAGCATAGCTTGGGAGTCGTCTTTAAATTTGAACAGCAGTCCACACCCTCTGATGCTGCAAGTCTGCTGCAGTGGGCTGTCTGTAGGTTGTTCTTGGGTTGTGGGTCGCACAAATCGCGGTCGTTGCATCTCCTGCATGCCGCGGGGCGGCTGCCAGGATTGATAGCAGGACACTGCGGGGACGTTGTTAGCAATCTGCGCACGGTGATGCACCATTGATTTTGAGGGTTGGCGTCTAGAAAACGCAAGCAGTTATAAACTGTTGCAGGAATAGTGTTTGCGCCGGTTGCCTTGCCTTGTACAATCAAATCTGCCCAACATTTGGTCGAATCGAATGGGGATCAATCTCGTGCACATGTCACCCGATCATATGCGGAAGACCCATGCGTTGTCCATCTGCTCGATTTGTTGCGCCGCCGACCTTTTGATTGGCGGCCCAAATCCTGATTCTTTGAAACTTGCCACTCGTCCCGCAATCCCACTTTGAACTGCAGCGCGACTCGCAATCGTCGTTTACAAAGCATACTCCATGTCCACCAGCAGGTCCCTCTAGCCTTGCCAGGCCTAGGGCAGCTGGTCACCGATCGGCCCTGCGGCAGAGCCTGCATCGCGTGCTGCAACTTTTGAACCTGGCCGCAGCAGGACGCAGCGGCCGGACCTGCGATGCGGAGGCGCGATGCACAGACCGCTAATTCAGGCGCAGGGCTGATGGGCGCTGCCACGCCAGCGCCAACGCCGGCTTCGCTGTCGTTGGTGAGACCGGCACACAAAGTGACGTGCAGCCGTTGATTATTCCGCAGCACTACTGAGTCGCTCAGGCTGCAAGGCTAGCTCGATTGCGAGGCAGAGCACTCGCATCGCTTGACTCTGTGCGCTACAGAGAGAGGGACCGACGATTTGCTGCCTGGGACGTCCCAGCTGTGGCACCAATCAAGTTCAAACTCTCTTACAGCGATTCCTGTTCGTCCAGAGGGGAAGCAGGTCTCGAGGCGTACACGAGTGCAGCCGGGTGATGATTCCGTGGGCATCGGCTGCTCTGCTGCAGGAGGCATACGCCTCGTCTGACACGCACATTGTATGTGACGCTTTCGGGTCGCAGCCGCAGCCCAGATTCAGCATGCACATCACAGTACTGTCATGCGTTGAGCAGCACTGTGTGCACAGCATCTCACCTGCACTTCTGTGCACTAAAGATCTGTCTTTTGGCTGCGCAGGTCAGTGCCGGAACCAGAAGCACACAGCGTATGCAGATCACGCACAGGATCATTCGGAGAAAGGCCCTGGATGAATCAAGCTTGACATTCGGCTCTTGCATGTGGCGCAGGATTTTCAGCAGGCGCTGCTGCGGGCGGCTGAGACCGCGTCCGAGCTGCAGCTGCAGTCTCCGCTGCCGACAGCAGCCGCCACCTCCATGCCATGGTCCCCTGCCTGCCGCTTCAGCATCGGCATGGCCATTGAGGACCCCGCCGGCATGACCTCCCAGCAAGACTATGTGACAGAGGCATGCTTTTGACTTGCGTAGCTGTCCAGCTCTCTCTGCACAGGGTGTGCTTGTTGTAGGACATTGCTTGTCTGCGCCTCTGGCATCTGCGTCCGGTGCGCTCGCACTCACAAGAGCACTCACAAGGCGCAACCCTGTCATTTTCGTGCTTGCATTCTGCACAGCCAAGTGCATCGTGTTGGATGCACAGGACGCCAGCGATGAGAAGCTGTCCGGGATCTCTCTGCCGAGATGGGCCGGCGCAGGGCATGTGCCGCAGGCGCCGCCGCCACAGCACCTCGGCAGCCACGGCGCAGCCAGAGACAGCCTCCCTCTGTCGCCTCCCGCCCGCGCCCGTCAGCAGTCTGCAGGTCAGCAGCCACACCTCGACACCTGGCTGCCTGCTGTCCAGCAGGATGTACAATGCATTGTCCAGCTCATCTAGGCGGCATGCTGTGTTTGCTCGAGGCCAGTTTCCAAAAGACATTCGTCAGAGGCGCTCATTCGTCAGGAGGGCGCTCACGTTCCTGAGGAGGGCGCTCACAGTCCTGCATACCCACGTGTGCAGGCCGGACAGGGATGCCGAGCACGCCAGTCGGCAGCAGGCTGCCGGGCGCGGGCGCTGCAGACCTTCTGTCGCCTGGCACGCTCATCCACGGCGTCGCGTCCCACTTTGCCTCGCCCGGCGACGGCCGCCGCATCTTTCAGGTGCGCAGCCCCGCATGACGTGCTACTGGGCAGCCGAATGGAATCATGGTATTGAAGAGAACTTGCATTGTTCTGCGACAGAGGCTGTGCTGAGGATCAACCTTGGCGTAGGTTCCAATTCTGCACACACGGTGCAACATGCTTCGCCTGCAGCACGTCTGTTTCTTTATCCGGTTGGCAGCAGCCACTATAGCAAGCCTCTGACGTGCGGTTCTCGATCGTGCAGCGGACGTCCCCCGTCTTTCCCCCGCTGGCCGCAGCCCCCGCAGCGGTGAACGCGCTGCTGACCCTGCAGCTGCCCGACTGCTTGCCGGCAGAGGCGCCGCCCCACGATCAGCAGCAGCAGCAGCAGCAGCAGGGTTCTACCTTGCAGCTGGGGCCACAGTCGGCGCAGCAGCCGCCCCAGCAGCGGCAGCGCAAGGGCCCTGCGCCGCAGGCGCCACAGCGCCAGCCTGCTGCGCGTCCGGTGCCCCAACTGGACGTCCAGAGCCAGCAGCCAGCAGAGCCGGATCAGCCTGTAGCAGACACGCGGCAGCAGGCTGCAGAACCGGCGCAGCCTGCAAAGACACAGCAGCTCGAGGAGTCGCAGCCTGCGGTGGCTGAAAGCCCCATGTCGCGGATGCACCCTGCTCTCGGGTCTGCGGCGGCAGCGCCGGCCATATTGACGCCGCCCGCTATGGTGCCGGCAGCCGCGGAGGATGCGCCACAGAAGGCGGGAAGGGCTGGTCTGCCGGCCACGGCACCCAGCAGCGCAGAGCCCTGCACAGCAGGACGCCAGGCGTCAACCTCCACTTTGGCAGCAGCGGCGGCCGAGTCAAAAGGTACAGGATCCGACAGCAGCAAAGAGCTTGCCAGGCAGCCGCCGGCGGCGTCAAGCGCCATGCAGCGAGAGGGCCGCAAGCCGAGCCAGCGGAAGAGCAATGGCCGCGCCGCGCAGACTGCGCCAGGGAGCAGCAGCCCTAACTCGACGCCCAAGGTGCTGCAGCTATCCTCAGATGCTCCTGCAATCATGCACAGCTCTGGCTGCACACATCCAGCAGATTTGCATGCAACTGCGCAGGATCCTGCGCCGACGACTCTTGCTGTCATTCAAAGTTGAACAGTTATGCTGTGCCAAGGCTTCGCTCTGAGCCTTGTCTCTGTCTTTGAGCAGCTTTACCTAAGCTACCTTTTCACCTTATTGTCGTTTGTGTCTTGCTGCCATGCAGGTGCCTGCAGCAGCAGCTTCTGGATTGCAGGCCCTCGTTGCTGAGAGGCACTCGCCGCGACGCAACAAGGCTGCAGCCTCAGCTGCATTCGCTGGCGACAGCCCGTTCTCCCAGGGCAGCGGCAGCCGCAGCCTGCGCAGCGGCAGCCAGCAGAAGCCGCGCCACGGCGGCAGCTCCAGCAACAGGGCAGAACCTGTGCGCCGGTCGGAGGTGCCGCAGCAGCCGCCGGCGCCGGTGCAGCAGCAGCCGTCTGTGACGACGCCGGCACCTGCGAAGCCGCTCGGTAAGCAACTGGCGTTGTCCCGGCCGCATGCACAGCAGGCCCAGTGCTGTGCTTCCACAAAGCCGGCAGAGGGCCATGCTCCCGGCAGCGCGCCGGCGACCGCTGCACAGCCTGCTCGGACGGCCTCGCCAGACCCGACGCCGCCGCCGCCGCCCGCCTCACCTGCAGTGCCGCAGCCAAACACGGCACCACTGGTCGCCGCGGCGCCGCCTGCCGAGCCGCCTGCCAAGCCTGCGCAACCGTCTGCGTCTGGCCGACAGCCAGCGCCGGCGGCGCTGCCGCCTGCGGTTCAGCAGCGACAGCCTCGCGACCCGCGCCTGGCGTCTGTCAAGGAGGGAAGCCAGCCGCCGCAGCCGCCCAGCCTGCCACCGGCGCCCGCAGCGGCAGGCGCGGGTGATGCAGTAGCGGGAGACGCGGCACAGGACACTGCGCTGGCAGCAGATAACGAAGCTGCTGCAGGGGCGGCGCAGGATGCTGCGCCGGCAAAGGGTAGCAAGGCGGCGCCGACGGGCGAGCGAGCAGGTGCCGCAGCGGCAGACGAGGCGGCGCCGGCGGGCGCGCCGGCGGCCACGGCAGCGGCAGGCGAGTCGCAGCCTGCGGCCAGCGCTGAGGTAGCGGCACCATCAGCGTCTGGCTGCAGCGCTTCCCCGATGGAGCAGAGTAGGACAGAGGATCAGCCCCTAGCTGAGGGCGCTGGCGTGTGCTTGCATTTAGGTTTTTCTGACAGTGTGCTGCAGCCTCTTGGAAACCATGATCTTGTCAGCACGTTCCGACCTTGCTCCCCTGTCCGCTCCTGCAGCCGTGCCGTTCACGTCATCTTGCTGTTATCGCTGGAGAGTGTTTCAGCTTTGCGGCTGCCTGGCATCACGAAGGCGCAGAGAGCGGAGACGATTCCGCCCCTGTCTGACTCGGCAGCACCCTCCTGGCCCGCAGCGGCCGCAGCCGGCGCACCGCCTCCATTCTACTGGCAGGTATGATGCATACTTGCTGAAAGCACACTTGTTGTCGCTGTCTCCCCTTGCCACTTCCCGAGGAAATTCAAACTAAGATCCACGACATGCGCCTAAGTCTGCTGCCATTGTGGCGCCACAGGGCTTGCAGTACTTTGCACAGATGGCCGCGGGCGGGCCGCCGGCATTCTGGCAGCAGCCAGCTGCCTACGGCGCCCAGCACCCGCAGTTTGCTGCTGCCGCCGCCGGATCGCCTTCCTACTTCCAGCAGTACCCTGGCGCTGCAGCGGCGGCGGCAGCAGCAGGAATTCCACCAAATGCCGGTGCGGCCTCCCATGCCGCACAGGCCCACACGCTGCCGCCGCCGCCGCAGCAGCAGCCCACAGCGGCGGCATCGCAGCCGGCTGCAGCTGTAATGGCAGCTCCAGGGCAGCAGCAGTTGGTGGTCGGGCAGCCGCACTCTGCTCCGCCCGGATGGGCTTCCTACTTCCCGGCTGCCGCGCCAGGTGAAGCCAGCTGATTGTTCCGCATCGCATCGCCCATTCCTCTGAGTCCGCTTTCATAGCATGGAGTACAACCTCTGACTTACTGAGGTAGCTCATCGACAATGCAGCCCAACGCAACGTCTGCAGCTGCATACAATAGGTAAACTGCCGACTGAATGCCTCGATCGATCCAGTATAAACCTGTCATGCTAATTGCTGATGCTGTGCTGCACTACGGGTATGGCGCCGCCTTCCGCATCCGCGTGGCTGCCGCCCGCAGCCATGGGGGCGCCACCTGCTGCCACTGGCGGCCGACCCGCCAGTGCTGCAGATGTGGGCGGCGGCGATGACGGCGTGGTGTGGGGCTGGCCAGTGGGGCACCCTGCGTCGTTCTTCGCGCCGGCCCCGCGCCCGTTCTCAGGTACCCAGCCCCGATCGTCAAAGCCCTTGCCTTGCATGATCCTGCTGCTGATGATGCAATCATCATGTGCACGATGGCGCTGATGGCATTTGCTCCAACGGTCAATCCGTGAACAGTGAGGCAACTCGCACGGCATGCTTGGAGGCCGAGCCCTCCTGTCAATTTTTGCCTGCAGGAACGGCTCCAGCCACGCCGGCAGCCGCGCCGCCAGCCGCTGCGGTGTCGTCAGCGTACGCTGTCGCAGCTGCGCAGGTACCGCCGCAGCTGCTGCACCCGCCCAGCAGCGCGGCGCATGCGCTGCCGGCAGCCGCGGCGGATCGTATCGTTGCAGGCGCCAGCGACCGCGCTCGCACAGACGCAGCCGGCCCGCAGGCAGATGTGGACGGCGTCAGCCACGCCGGCCTGGCAGCTCCGCTGCCGCGGCGGGCCGCGGCACAGGCGGCGGACGCCCGCCGGCGCGCTGGCGGCCAGGGCGCCAAGCGCGGCAGGACCCAGGGGGCAAATGCAGAAGCAGACCTGCAGGCACGAGCTGCCGCTGCACACCTGCTTCCCTCTTGCAGTAGTCTCTGTGCATGCCTGCAATTCATCTACTGCTGTCAAGATCACGAGGTGCATCACGAATCGGAGCATGTTCTGGGAGCTTGCGCGCATATGAATCGCCGTGATTCGTATCTAACTACGCCGCAATCTGCAGGGCGCATCTACGGGCGGCCTTGTGCCAACCAAGAAGCGTCGCGATGCGGGTGCCGGCGCCGCCGCCGCCGCTGCAGGAGCTCCTTCGACCGTCGCCGCCCAGCCTGCGGCGACAGGCCCCGAGACGCTGGCCGCGCTGGCAACGGTGTCGCAGGTGTTCGGGCCGCCAGCAGCGGCGCGGGGACCGCCGCCGGCCGCGGCGCTGCCCGCCCTGCCTGCCCTGCGCACGCAGTCGCAGTGGGCAGGCTCCGAGGCAGCAGAAAGCGGCAGCCGGAAGCAGCCTGGCGGCCGCCAAAACGCTGCAGGAGAGCAAGCGTCGCCGGCGGATAATGCCCCAGTGCCGGCTGGAGGTAGTGCCGCGGGCGACGCCAGCACCAAGGCGGAGGCGCCGCAGCAGCCCGCCAAGAAGCCGCGGCGAATGCGCGAGCTTGATGCCCTGCTGCGGGACCAGGTGTGATGCTGGACCATTTTCAAGTCCTCGCTGACCTATGCAGAACATGTCTTGTGGTAGCATCATTGGAATTGTGACTGCCTCATTCTACAAGTGGTTTGCTTCTTCCTCGCTGTGCTGGGCTGAGCTTTCTGGTCAGGGTTCAACCAATGCTCTTGTGGTCACTGCAGGCGCAGTCCGGCGGCCGCGCCGTCCCGGCGCCCGGTGCTACAGGGCCGCCCGCGGCCACGCTGCACGCAGCATCGGGCCCCAAAGCGCGCGGCGCGGCTGCGGCGGCGCCGGCGCCGCGGCAGTCTGCGATTGCGTCTCAGGCAGCCAGCAGCATCCGGGAGCGCTCGCAGGCTGCGCAAGGTGCGGGGTCCGCATGCCTTTCCCTGGCTTGGAAACTTCTCTCCGTTGTTTTTGCAGCGACGCAGCTGCTGGGATCTGGCATTGACAGATGATCTGGGTTTTGCGCAGCGACGTGCGCATCGCCTGGCGTCTCCGCAGGCAAGCGAGCCGCCAAGCCGCTGCCACAGGCGCTGGGCCTGCCGTTCACCATGAAGGCCTTCGGCACTGGTGAGGCAGCCTGCCTTCCACTGCGGTCATTTTTGGTGATGTGCACGATCACTGGGCAATCATTCAGTACTGGTGCTCGTTGTCACGCGCCTCTGAGCAGGTTTCAGGAATGCAATATTGAGTAACCGTGACACTGGCCGTGACCGTGACCTGACCGTGACGCTGCCCTTGTGCAGGGGAGCTGACGGACGCGCCGGCGTACGTGCGCTTCCGACTGCCCAAGCCGCAGAGAAGCAGCGTCGCCGCCACCCGCTGCCGGTGAGCGCTTTTTCTGTCATACCATGCTATGCCAGGCATGGTGGTGTCTGATAACTAGTCTGTCTGATAACTTGTGCGCTTCAGCCAGCTCTTAAAAGTCCTCAGTGCGAATCTGGAAGCCTCAACGTTCTCATATCATACGCGCGTCCATTTGTGGCCTCCTCTGCTGGCTGAATTTCGTCATGGTGTAAGCATCGAGCCCTCCTGAATGACCTAGTTCCGCAGTAATGCAAGCCTGACAAGGCTCCTGTTTGAGAAGCGGCTGTCGGCGAGCGACGTGGGGCCGCTGGCGCGGGTGGTGCTGCCGCATGGACAGCATGGTCAATTTGGGTTTATGTTGGGTACCGGCATGGTGACTCTTCCTTTGCGCTGCTGCCGCAGGTTCCTGTTCCAGAAGCGGCTATCAGCGAGCGACGTGGGGCCGCTGGGGCGGGTGGTGCTGCCACGCGCGGCAGCGGAGGCCTTTCTGCCGCGCCTGCCCGACCGCCGCGGCGGCGGCTGCTGCGGCGGCGGCACCGACATCGCCTTCCTGGATGCCGCTGGCGGTGCGCTGACATGCGGACATGCACTGTCAGCCATGGAGTTTACTTTGGTGCATCTGCGCTCATCAGCTGCATCATTGATGCGGGGGCGGCAGCGACGCTGATCTGCCCGGCCGCCGACATGGCGGATTTGTGCGGAAAGTAAATCGGAAAGTAAATCTGAAAAAATCTTGCACAGCAGCTGCATCGTAACCCATGGTGCAGCAGCTGCAATGCAATCCTGTGTTCGAGGTGATATGCAGTGAAATGGCGGAGGTGCCGCCGCTGCCCTGCCGCTGTCGTTGCTGCCTGGAGGGCTTCTGCCATCATGTATCGTTGCTTCTGCTGATCTGTGCCCTGCAGGCCGCAGCTGGACGTTCCGCTACAACTGCTGGCCCAACCACTCGACGGTGAGCACCGCTTCAGGCGTGTCATTCGCCATGAGTGTCTGCCAGTCAGTGTGCCGCTGCACCCGCACAATGTATCAAAAGCAGTCCAACAGCGTGCCTCCCCGCTGCCTTCTCGAGAGGATGACCTGCTGGACAGACGAAAACAATCTATACAAGCCAGGCTCTGTCGCCTAAAGCGATGCCCCTGTCGTGTGCGTCGTTGCGGCTTTCACCGTCACACATCCTCTTGTTGCATGCGCCGCAGCGCATGTACCTGCTGGAGCAGACGGGCGAGTTTGTGGCTGAACACTTGCTGGTGGCCCAAAAGTCAACGCTCGCCTTCTACCAGTCCGACGACGGCCGCCTGGTGCGCATTACCTCCTCCTGTTGTCGTGCTCGATTGACAGGCAATGCCAGAGCTTGAGATAGGTTGATGATCTGCCAGTCGCCTGCCATACACCTGGTTGGGTCGGCAATGCATATTCGCGCTGAGACAGACGCCAGCTATCATGTGTGTGTTGTTGACTGACACACCCCGACACGGGTCGAGCTCCGTTCTTGACGTGTGCGAGTCCCTGCACGCAGGTCGTGGATGGCAGGGCGCTGCAGACGCACTTCACCTGAGCGCGGCGGCGCGCCATGCCGCCGCTGCACAAGCGGTTGTCTGCGCTGATTTCGAACCACTAGCGTCCGGAGGCAGCCAGCGCATGGGGACTGGGGACTGGAGAACAAGCAGGACTGGGGACTGGAGAACAAGCATCGAAAATCACAGGCGGCATTTTGGCGCTGAACAACGTCAGCTAGGAAATGAAGTGCGCAGGGCGGACGCCTGTCGCAGCAGGCAGGAATGAACAAGGCATGCTGGAAACCCTGATCGGGCAGGCAGTCACGCACAATGCACAGACATCCTTTCATGTGAGGGCACGTGTAAGTGCAAGCATCTGAATCGCCATTAGCATGCAGGTGTCATGTCTGACACCGCAGCTTTCACCGCAGCTTTCACATAAGCGCACCAATATCGATCAACAGCTGTTAATAGGTAGCTGAGAATTTGGTCGCAGTATAAACCAGCTGGCCTTTCTGGGTTTCTGATCGGGTGTCTGATCACATCCGACTCCCTATAACCACTGCACAAGGGTTTAAGGACAGGTTTCCGGTCGGAACCGAAAGTCAATGTTGCATTTGGCGCTGCGGGCTCTGCAACACACATTTGGATGTTGCCCGTCTCAAATAAAATCAATTCACAACAGTAGCTCGCCGCCGCAAGCAAGCAGACGTGGACCCCACAGCCGCAAGCAAGTTTCCTGTGAGGCGAACGGACACAACTTCCCAGATCCGTCTCAATGTCGCGACGTCGCCGCAGTGAGTGGAACCCGAAAGACCCACCCTCGCTGCCTGAAAACGCAGCGCTCTGCCGCAGCCCAGCAGCTCCATTCTACAAGATATTACTAGCCGCATACACCCTGCAGCAGCATGCAAGAGAGCAGAGTTTGGCGCCGATATCGCACTGTCAGAGCAATGACATCCGCACAAGGAGGGCGCCAGCTGCTGTGGCGTGCACTCGCGGCCGCAGCCGCAAGGCAGTTCATACAGTACGCCACATGCTGCATTGCGAACGTCCCACCAAAGGCGAGGGGAGCCCACCACTGATTGAAGTCCAGGGTGATTCGCCCCGTGCGCTGCGCGTCAAAGGCCGTGAAGGTGGCCGTCGCCGACTGCAGGAACAGCGTCAGCCCTGCATTGCAAACTCCCAGACTTTCGAGCGCCAGAGTGGCATGCTATACATTTGATGAGCTACGGGTCGTGGGCCAAAGACACTAAAACCTACTCCGGCTCACCGATGTACTCAGGCAGGCACAGCGCCCCCGACTTGTCGGGGTCAAAGGCGGTGAACAGCGCTGCGAACGCCGGCTGGTCCAGCATGAAGCCTGTGCCACGTCACAGGAAGCTTCAACTGAGTGAAGCTGACTGCTGGTGTAAACAAGTGGAGGTCTCCAGCGGCGCCATGGGCGCTGGTTGGGGTTCTGGCGCCTGGTCCGTCCGGAAAGTTGTACATGTACCAACATCTTTTTCAGCCAACGACACAGAAAAGCACGCTGCAGCATTCGGGAATTGGCCACCACGGGCATCGCAATGCTGCCTCTCTTGTGCAACTGCATTATTTCTCGGATCCAGCATGGCAAGGCCCGTGCCTACCAACCTGCAGACGACAGCGCCTGCTGCACCTCGCGCATGTCGAGCTCGCCTGACTTGTCCTGGTCGTACTGTACAAACGACTTCTGCAAATGGGAAACAGCGAAGGCGTGCGCTTGAGAAGGTGGCAGCCCAGCGAGTCGGCGCTGCAGCGTCGTTTTCACACCGTGCAAGCGACGTGACCGATGACCAGCTGGGTCAACACAGTACGACTCAACAGGTAGCGCACCTGCATGGATGTCAAGAAATTGTGCAACTTCTCGAACTCAATGAAGTTCACGGTGCCGTCCCGTTTGGTATCGTGCATCCTGCACAGCGGATGCACGGATGTGTCAGTGCTACAGCATCGATTTACGATGCCGACGAGCTACATCGAAGGGTTGCAACAACCGAGAAGGGGCAGTGCGCCCGCCTGCAGCCCTATGGCTGCCGCAACCTCTGACGCAGTTCGGCAGGGTTGGCATGTGCGGCAGCATCGTGAGCCACCACAGCCTCCGACCACCAAACGCTTTATAAACAAAGGGACTGCGGCAGCGCCGACCTGATCATGTGTGCCACCGCCTGCAGGCTGAAGTGCAGGTTGCCGAGCGCCAGGGCCCGCTGCAGCTCTGCAGCGTCCAGTGTGCCGTTGCTGTCCCTGTCGATGGCTCTGAACCACTGCGAGGAGTGAGGTGAGCCTGTTGGTAGGAGCGGCGAACGATGAGTGGAGATGCGCAATCGTGTCTGGGTGGCGCCCCGCCAGCAATCGTGTGTGGGCCGTGTGTGGGCCGCAGCCGAATAAAGATGAATAGCATCGGAAGTCCGTGCGGACCACGGTCTGCTGGCAGGATGGCATGTCCAAGCATGCAGCAACAAATCACCTGTTGAAGCTGCTGGTGATCAGCGTTCACGGGAGGTCCCCTTGGCATCTCCTTTGGTGCCATTTTTTTCCCGAACAGCGGCATCGTGGCCCAGCACAAGGAGCTGCGCAATCAGACTTGAACCAATGCACAAGAATGGCACTGGCGGACAAGCTGCCGCTGCTGCTGCTGCAATGTTAATGCGAGACGCAGGTAGCAAACACAGTGAAAAGGTGGGTTGCGAATGCACTAAGGACTGTAGCACAGTGCAGTAAAAGTAAGTTTGCATGTCACATGCAGTCGGCCTGCAATCAGCTGAGGAATGAGGTGGCAGTCATGACGAGAGGACAGGTTGCGTCAGCGCACCTGCCTTTCCTCCAGCACAATAACCCCCATGTAACGCACATAGGTCGGCACAGCTATGCAGCGTGCGCGAGGGGAGAAGAGACCACCACATCATTCTTGGCGCATGCCACCCTGGCTTAAAAGCATGCCGCCGCTGTCGAGACATGAAACCAGATTTGTTACAACAAGAGTACCACACACGTGTGACCTCGACGCCCTCCGCTCGCGCAGCTTCAACCAAGAAATTCCTCAACCGACGCATGAAGCACCACTGCTGTCTGCTACCCTCCACGCCTGAATGCCGCAGCAAAGTCATGCCGCTGAAGCCCCACACTCTAATTGCCGAGGGATGTTGAAGCAAAGCTCAATACTGTACAATACACCGCATGCAGTAGTCTTCACGCGCTCTGCACTCCTCGCAGCCCTCAAGTTTGTGGTGGTTTAAGCACGCGCATAAGGTTTCCCCGCGGTTTCGCCTCCTCAGCAGTGCTGGTGTGCCGCTCTGCTTGCGGAGGCAGATGGTCGCAGTGTGTTGCCCGTCACTGTGGCGTGTCTCGTCAGACTTCACTTGTCCCTGCGCCACGCACAGCACCCGGAGTCAGCTGCGTCGCCCCAGCCGCATCGCCCTGACAGCGAGCCAGCAGACCGACGAGTTTTCGCTCACGTCAGCCGCCCTGAAAACTCGCCGCCTGCAGCCTAAACGAGAAAAGCGAAGAGTGCAATCGGGCAGAGGGGTGTGGGCGCTATGGGGTGGGCCCGCAGCCAGGGGAATGCGGACTAGACCTGCGTCGCTTCTGCTGGTGGGCCCGCAGACAGGCTAGCCGTGCGCCTTACGCGATGACGTCCACGGGGCGGTCGAAGATCCAGGAGAAGGGCGTCGGCTGCGGCATCGCCTTGGCCTTCTTCTTGTCGGCGCGCTCCGCCAGCCGGCGGATGCGCGACGGCAGGCCCGCCACATAGTCCTGCGCCTTCTGCCCCTCGTCGCTCATGCCTGCGCCCAAGAACAGTCTTTTGAGTACGAGGAGAGAGCGTCTGCTGGTCGAAGGAACGAGCAGACAGCGGAGCAGTCGTCTGCATGTTGTGAACAAAGCCGCACAGCCGATGCGCAAGGCATGATGCCAGAGTAGAACTACAATTTCAACTGCACAAGGCATGTTGCCAGGTCGGATTACACCAGGCGGGCAGAGTAGGCAGACAAAAGTGCCGACCACAACTTCGCTGTCTCAAGCCGCACCAGTCATGCTCGGGATGTTCCACGTCTTGATGAGGTGGTCCATGATGTCGGCATAGTCCGACGCGGTGTATGTCTTGGTGGACTGCATGCAACGCGCTGGAAGTCTGAGACATTGCACTTGCACTTGCGGTGTAAATTGGTTCCTGAGCCGTCTACATCCAAGCTGACGTCACACAAATGATAAAGTCAGCACGATGATGTCACCACGATCATCAGCAGGATGATCTCCGATCATCAGCAGGATGATCTCCGATCATCAGCAAGATGATCTCGAAGCCCAACATCCACGACAGCCTCCAGCATCAAGCAGGGCACACTCTGTATAAGCGGCACTGGATGAAGGTTTTAGCATAGCTTTCGCACCTGGGCGACGGCGGAGAAGTCGGCGAACAGATTGCGGCCAGTCTTCGCCTTGTGCTCCTCGTCGTCCATGAGGTGCGCCGGCATGACGATCTGCTTCCGCATCATCTCCTCGAACGCCATCATCGTGCCGCTCGGGTCCCTGCGCAGAGATGTCGACGAGGGTCAAAAAAGCATCCAGAGCAATCACCCCAATGCCGTGACGGCAGCCGCGGCAGGTCACATAATGCCCCAGTGAAGATGAAGCAATATGCAGCCTGGGGTCGACGACGCATACGAGGCCACCGGCGCATCCGCCTGCAGCCTTGCACACCTCTGCACCACCAGCCTGCACTCCGCACGTTCTTCGTGCTACAATCTGCAAGCCGACGCATGCAAATGCATCGAGGTGATACATCTCATCCACAGGTTGCAGCAAAAGACGCACAGCTCGAAAAACTTCTGGACGATGCGCTGGTAGGCGATCTCGTGGCGGCCCTCGTCCGAGGCAACAGCGCCGCACAGCGTCGCGAGCATCGGGTCGCCCAGCTCCTTGGCATGGCGCGCCGTGTTGCCGTGGCTGATCTTGGTGGCGCGCTCCTGCAGGTGATGCAGATTCCACACATTTCATTCCATCAAGAACGAACTGGCAGTGCCAATGCTCTGGGGGTCAGATTGCACTCGTGTACTGAACAAGCGCTCTTCCCCAGCCAAGTCTGTTGGCCTGCTAGCATGCACAGCGCGACAGCGCGGCAAACAAGGACTGTAGGCACGAGGAATACTATGGCACCGCAGGGAGTGCAAGGATGGCGGCAAGTACCTGGAAGGAGGTGTAGATGAAGCCCAGGTAGGGGTTGTTCTCGGTCTTGGGGTCCATGCCGCTGCCAATCAGGTTCTGGATCGTCACCTCGATCGACTGTGGCAGGGAATAGGCTCGATTAGAGAATTGAAAATACAAAGTCAGCAACGATGTGCAGCCACAAAGTTGCGAGGCTGAGGGGGCTGGCGATACAGAAGCCCATGCACACCGGCTGCCGGCCGCGCTGGACGCATGGGTCACTGTTAGAGACGACCGCCGGGCAGTGTGGTGAACTGCTGTGTCTGTGCGCAGCATGCTGCCATGCAGAGGCGAAAGCTGCACACCTTCATGTTCACACAACCGCTCATGTACATGTACTTGTTCATGGCATCGCCGTGGCGGTTCTCCTCTGCCGTCCACTGGCGCGTCCAGCGGCCCCACGCCGACGGGGAGGCCCCCTGGTCGCAAGCACACCCGCGCGTCAGGCAGATGCAATGCAAAGAACTGCATGGTGTCATGGCAGCGGTGTGCTGTCCACTGTGCCACCGCCAGCGCTCACAACCGTCCTTGCCGCCGGTGGTCTGAATCCTTGAGAACCAATCGTCCAGGTAGATAGATTACACCCCAGCCTCAGTCAGGCGGATAAGGTAGCCAGGTAGCCCATGCATTCGTTGCGTGTGAACTGCAGGGAGGTCGTTCCAGACCCTGTGTGACTAACGAAGCGCATCGTCAGCAGAAACCTAGATCCAAAGCAGACCTAGATCCAATATCCGCACCGTCTCGTCGCGCACGCCGTCCAGGGTGTTGAGCATGGCCATGTAGGTGGGCAGCGCCTCCTCTGTGATTAGGTCGCCCACCAGCACCACCCAGTAGTCGTCCGGCAGCTCCTTCGTGCGCTCCCGCAGCGCCCGCACCTGCAGAGGGAGGAACGGGTCGAGTGACCAGAGGCGCAAGACATGGGCAGGGCCCTCTTCCACAGGCGCTTCTGGACGCATGCAAGCGTGCGCATGCACAAATGAGCGCCTGCACGGTCCTGGCGAGGGCAGTATGCACAGCTGTAATCGCCAATTACATGACACTCAAAGTGCATTCCACACATGATTCTCGCACGATATGACACATGGGCAATTCTGTGATCTGGCTATAGATTTGTCCGAGTCTTTCAAGTCTGGCTTAGCACCTGGTCAACGAAGTCGGGGTCCTCGGGCTTGGGCAGCATGTCATACGGCTGCCAGCACTTGCTGACGGGCTTGAGAACCGGCAGCACGCGCTCCTCCACATAGTCCGAGATGCTGTTGATCATCTCCAGCCGGTTCTTACTCAGCGAGTGCAGCGTCTGCAAGATGGGGAGGGGAACCACACTTAAGGTTGGCGTGTGCGGCCCGGCACATCTGCAGACCGCTTCACAAGCGGCTGTGGCACCTGCTGTCGAGCAAAATCTCTTGCACTGACATGAGCTCTCCGCGCATACGCCGCCGCTGTCCAACGTGAAGTTTCGTGGAAAAGCAATGGCATTGTTGGCAGAGACTTCTAGCTGGACTGTACACTGGCATGTAAATGCACAGTTGATCACCCAGCTGCATTTGTTGTGTATGGCGAACTGCACCTGGCCGTTGAGGATGACGGGCCCCTGGACATCCTTGCCCGGCTGCTTTGTCTGCGGCGACTCCGAAGTCTGCTCCATTGTCTCCTTGCTGGGCGGCGCAGCAACAACGCGCGCCTGCGGTCGGCTTGCCGTAGCCATCACGCGCAGCGCGCCTTGGCGGCGGGCTGGCAGCGAGCACGAAGGGTGGGCCGGCATGTGTGCGAGTGTGTTGCGCTGGGCTGCTAGAGACTGCGCGCGGCCGCCCGGCTGGGGCAGGGAGCCCCAGCTTGCCATCGTGGAGAGCGGTTTCCTGCAGTTGACAAGCGAGTCTGTTCGGTATAGTGATTCAATGCACACAAGCGACCATACATGAAGACAGCCAGGATGCACCTCGCCCCGTAGTGTCGGCATGCAAGCCGAAACGGAATCTCACCTGCTGTGCGAGAGGCTCAACACGGATGCTCCGGAAATCGGGGGAGCGCTCTGCAAGTGCACATGGGGTGTCAGGGCGGTGGCATACACAGTGGCAAGCCAGCGGACATAGCTGGAGGGTTCGGAAGCTGTGCGCCATCGAAGGAAGGCGGTGGTGCGCAGGAGCTACATGGCGCGCTGCGGTTGGTCCACATGCGTCTGACATGTGCATTACGCCATGTATAGATGGCAGGCGGAGGTGTCGTGGCGGCAGACCACAAAGTGCAATTTTGAGAATGCCAAGTTGTCAGTCCTCGCACACTGCTGCAAACGCTGTTGCGAGCACCGTCCAGTCTCAGAAGGAGCTCTAGGACATCACTGCATGCTCCACAGCATGTGTGCACGTCTGCAGCCGAACAGAATCGAGCATCGGAGCGCACCTTCCTCCTTGTGTCTTGAGCCGAACGTGCAGCAAGATTGTCCGGAACGATTCGATCGACCGCGAATGAGTCCCAACGAGTACCAGAGAGTTCAGACGTGCAAGTTGAGGTGCCGCGACTGTCTGCAAGCTCTTGGATTTCAGCTCTTCATCGACGGTGCAGAAAGCTCGGGCAAGGGCGCTAATTAAATTTAATGGCGCCAAGGGGCCGATATAACGTTGAAACGGGGCGCTGGATGGACCAGATCCCAGCTGCAATCAGTCATTCAATCACTTGCATCGCAGCACTTCAGATGCATCGCAGACGCCAGATGTCGCCAGTCTAGAATAACGTGCGTTTGCTGGGAATCAGGAGGTACGTGTCTCCAATCTGCTGGCACCGCCTGTTTAGCCTTGCCCCACCGCACAGACATCGGCCGGCAAATGTCATGGCGGCTGCAGCACCGCCGCTGGCGCAGCGTGCGGGTGATACGCCACCCGCGCGCCGCCGCTGCTGCGGCCGTGCCGCGCAGCTGCCACGAGATGCGCCCGGCTGAGGCCGAAGGGCCGCACAAGCGGCGGGAAGAAGTGTTGCGACGCGGCGTCGGCCGCCAGCAGCGTGCCGGTTGCCGCGCATCGCCGGCTAAACAGGTCGTCGTACGTCGCCAGCCACAGCAGCAGGTCCTCCAGTGGCGCGCCTGCGCAGCACGTTGTTTGTAGTTGGCCGGATACCGTAAGGCAATGCATGTGGTCCTGGGCTTTGAGTTTGAGTTTTGATGAGGACTGCGGACTGGGCCAGAGGCACATCAGCGCCGGGAGCATACAACAGGGACCAGGAGGCACAGTGGAGGCACACCGGCGACAGCTGCATCCAGGAGTGACTGCTCAGCTGGGGCGAGGCCGTCGGCAGCCGCCGGCACGGCCCGCCGCTGAAAGTGCCCAAGGGCCTGCATGCCCCATGCCGAAACGCGCCTGCATGTTGGCCGGGCACCAACGTCAGCATGCCGCAAAGCGCAACAGTTGGTTTGCATTCGGACGCAGGCGGGCGCAGTGGTACTGGAAAGCTGCGCCCGCCTGCGTATTCAAACTAAGACCAAAGTAGCGTGATGCACGGCTGCAGCTACCTCACGGGCAATGGGAGTTGTGCTTCAGGGCAAGAATGGCGCACTGGAAGACGACGTGCTGCGACTGAGCCCAGGCGTCAGCGAGGCTGCTGCTGCCTTCGTCTGCTGAGAATGCGGCGACGCGGACTGCCTCTAAGCTGCCAGGCGCTGCGAGCGCTATGCACGCTATCAATGTGCTGCCTTGCGCCAGATGCACCTGTGGGGCGCAAGACCAGTTGAGCGCACAGCCTGATCCATCATTGAGAGACTGGCTGTGGACCCATCTTCGTAGGTGCAGACCGCCAGGACTGCAGGATATCCGAAGTGCACTCAGGGTTTTGTGGCAGTCGACGGTGTCCAACTGAAGACGCTTCAATCACCATTGAGCTACCTTCAGAGAAAGCAGACATGGCACCTGCGTGGCCTCTGCGGCAGAGCAAGGCACCAGACGGCCCGGCAGCCCGGCGGCAGTCGGCGCGGTCACCAGGAGCCGCGTCTCATGGCCGCAGATGGCCGCCACCCGCGCCTGCACCTGATCCAGCACTTCCGCCTGGCTGTGCCTGCGAAGGGAATCGGGAATCGATATCGGTATCGTGGAACACAAAGCTTGCTCTGGCTGAGCTCGTGGTGACACAGGCGTAGTGACCTCTGCCTGGTTGTGAACGCTATGAGCACCTGTACAGCCGGCTGACCGCCACTATTGCATCTTCGCCCACTGCCAGCTGTGCGGCCTGCTGCTGCAGGTCGCCGAGCGCCCGCGATACCTGCTCAGCCTCCTTTGCCGCATGTGGTTCCGCGCTGACCTGCAGGATTGATATCGAACAGATGTTGAACCAAGTGACATCACTACAGCCGCAAGCGGGTGTCAGCCGGCAGCGTAATTTGAGGCACGCCCGGCACGAAATATCCCACCTGCTGTGCGCTGGTTTGTAGCAGCTGCTGCAGTCGCCCCCAGGCGGACTGCCCTCGGTCCAGCACCGGCGCAGTGCCTTGCAGCAGCTCCACCAACTGCGTTTGAAACGCGCAGGAGGGCTTCAGCATGGAGCGCACTCGAATTCCGTCCGGCATGCCCCTGTGCTGATTGACGATTTTCGACGAAGGGCACCACCCTGCACTTGAAGACAGCTGCAATGCCAGCCACAGTCCATGGTTTGCTGCCTACCTGCGTCTGCAGCTGCAGCGGTGTGGACGATGCAGAGTCTGCTAGCATCTCCACCAGCCGCTCGCCCGCAGCCCGGATGTTGTGCACATCCACGATTGCGCCGTCCGCCATTCCGAGCAAGTCCGCCCTGGAAATCGGAACAGCTGCTGCTCCTGCTGGTGCTGCGGTTGAAGCCATGGCCACCGTGCCAGCTGAATTCGCCATCACGATGGTGGCAGCCGGCCGGAAATTGCTGTAGTGCCGCCGGCGCTGTGGACCAGGCTTCCTTCGCCGCTGGCTGCCTCTGCACTGCTGCGTCGCTTGGGCCAACTTGCTGCGGCTGTGACTGCTGCTGCTGCCTGAAACCGCAGGTCTGCTCCTGCAGGCGTGCAGCTTTTGCCTGTGAAGGGTGCGGCCCGCTCAGTCCCACTGCTTTCGCTGCGGCTGCTTCGGCTCAGGGCGGTCGGCGAAGAACGTGAAGTAGCCGAGAATGCCGACGAACAGGCCGCTGCCCGCCACAGAGAACATGCGCATGCGCGGTGTGGGCTTCTGCGTGCAACGGCAGAAATACACGTTGAAGTGCGTGATACATCTGCAAGCTGCTCACAAGGAGTGCACGGCAGAAATCATGTGGCAGTCATGCTCGTACTCACCGCGAACAGTTCAAAGTTCATCATGCGGAAGAGCCGCGTGCCGTCATTCCGGATGGACGGCTCCCCCATCAACGGCTTTATGGGTTTTGTGGGAGGCTCCGTCTTCTGAGGGTCCATGGCTTCACGATTGCTCACATCACAGGCAAGCCGTCGAAGAGACTGGTGGTGAAATGAATAATGATGGTGCCGCTGCCTGTGTTGGCAATCAAGTTTTCAGGCACCAACCGCGCAGCTACTGCACTTCGAATAACAGGGTTGAGATTCCTCGGTGACTGCTACAATGCATGTGGAAAGCATTGCGAGCCGATTTCCTTAGAAATACCCTGCATCTGCGCTGGCAGGCAACTGCATGCAGCTCCTCACGCGACGTCATTTTGTGCTTGCAACATGCGCAGAGCAATGCAATCATGAAAAGTAGACATCCAGAAGACAACTGAGCAGCCGCAGCCGGCAACGCGTCCATCTGGTGGCAGCTTTCACCCTCGTAATTTGCTCGCACTGAACATGGACCAGGAGCAGCAGGCAGAGGGCTTCTACAGCTCCACGTCGGGCACGTGCTTTCCCGACAAGCAGTCGCTGGCGGAGCACTATGCCTCAGACCTGCACCGGTACAACCTCAAGCGCAAGGTGGCGGGGCTGCCGCCTGTCACCAAGGAATGGTTTGACGCCCGGAAGCAGCAGCTCACCCTCGGCGGCGGTGGTGCTGCAGCGCAAATGGTGGGCCTGTGTCGAATGCTCGAGCACACACGATACATGCACATAGGAAAGCAAGCGGACCGTGCCGTCCGGCAGCGCTGCCACCGGCAATGAGCTGTGCTGCTGAACCACATGCATCGTCCCTTTCTGGTCAGCAGAGGGCTCTGCTTACACGCATAGCCGTGCTCACCTGCTGATGGTGGCGCGACAGCGTCAAGTTCCACGCCATGTTGCTCTGCTGCCGATTGCCAGCAGACCGCACAACTACAGCATGTCTCACTCTCAATGAGTCACCGCGCAGGTGTATTACGACCCGCTGACGCGCCGCAAGTTCATGAGCAAGAACGCGTACACGACCAACGTCAACTCCAACAAGTACAAGGAGCTGGTGCGCAGGAGCGGCCAACCCGCGCCTGCGCCCATTGTGCGCCCCGCAAAGGCGACGCCCGCTGCAGGCGCTGCAGGTGAGACTGCCGTCGAAGAAGCTTGTATTGCATGAAGGAGCTCTTGCTGTACAGGACACGTGTAGTTCCGGGCTTGAGGCCCATTGTCGGCCGCTGCGCAGCCTTGCCATGCATGGTCAGACCCGCCGGCACACCATGTAAGGGCTCAGACTGGGCACCAGATTCAAGCCAGCCAGCACGAGGTCCTTAAGCATGGCGCAATCCCCTGCAGGCACCACGCAGAAGACAGACTCGCGCGGCTACGTGGCGACGCCTAATCCACTGAGCCTCGCGAATGAGGGTCGCTCCTCCGTGCAGGACTCTGTCCGCCAGGTGCGATGGCTGTGGAGCGTCTTGCACTGATCTTCTGGGCACGCCATTGCAGCACTGACATTGCATCGTTGCCGACCTTGCCCTTTTCTGCACGTCGCCTCATCGCCAAGTCTTGCTTGGGGCACCGCAGTTCCGCACGACACTGCCACGCAGACCACGCATCAGTGCCTCACTCGCGCCAAAGAACTCACACAACGAAGGTGCACCAGCAGGTGCAGCAGGCGGAGGATGTCTCTGGCGACGAGTCGGACTGGGAGTCTGCATCGGACGAAGACGAGGCAGCCGAGGCCGAGGCGGCAGCGGCTGCGGCTGCTGAGGCCGCGCAGCCGGCGGCGTCGGACATGAGCACGCAGTCCGGCAGCGCGGCGGGCCCCGCGGAAGCGGGGGAAGGCGAGGAAGGCGCAGACGCCAGCAGCTGGGAGGAGTGGGACGTGAGTTGCAGCCTGTTCGACAACCACATGTCGTCCAGGTGGGACTCGGAAATATATTGAGAAATCCTGGTGACTGCTGATTTTGGCATTACTACCAACAGCCGCAAAATCCTGACTCGATTCCTGCCTCTCGTGAGATCACACATGTTCCCCCTGGTGGGTTCATCTCACTTTGGTCGTGTTCTGTCCACAGCTTCGAGGCCAACCTGGACTACATGTTCAAAAACTTCGGCTTCTACTTCCCCGACGCCGAGTACCTGAAGGACCCGGAGGGCCTGCTCAAGTACCTGGTGCGTCTGTCATGATTCCGGGGCGTGTTGTCCACCTCAGTCAGAGGGATGTAGAGGATGCACGGCTTCTTGCCGCCAGCACGTAGCTATCTCAAGGGCGTCGCGCATGTGTCAAAACGCCGCTTCATGACGGCAGCAGCTCTGGAGCAGAGCCGCCTATCTTGGTGTAGTGATGATGGGCCAAAGGGGACTGACGTCAACATGTCTTCTAGGTCATTCTTTCTTGCAGGGCGCTAAAGTGCAGTACGGGCATGTGCCGGTGGGCACGCGCGGTGACGACGACACCTCCCGCCAGTTCGGCAGCCTGCACGCGGTGCAGCGTCACATGGTGGACCGCTGTGCCTGCAAGATGGTGTACGAGGACAACGAAGACGAGTATGACGACTTTTACGACTACTCCGCCCTTGACGAGGTGGACACCGAAGGTGGGTCTGGCGCGTCTGCTGTTCCGCGCTTATGTGTCAAGGACCGGCAGGCATGTGCAACGTTCACAGCTTTGAGGATGTGGGGAATGTGCTAAATTTGGGCGATGACGTTTCAACAGCTGATCACGCAGGTCGTGTTCCGCTTTGTCCTGTTAGCTCTGGGTTTCGGCAGCTGACAATGCCCTACGCCTATGTGCTCAAAGAAAGTTGCTCAAGCATGGAGCCACAAGCTCATGAAGTCCATGCGTCCAGTTGCTGGTCTCCTCTTCCGCTCTCTTCACCCAGTCACATTCTCCTGCACCGCATAGCAGGTCGGGAGATCGTGATGGCGGACGGCGCCTCGGAGGCGGACGCGCAGCTGGGCACTGGCAACTACGAGCTGTCGCTGCCGGCGCCGCCCGGCGGCAGCGCCGGCGGCCGCCGCGTGCTCGGCAACCGCAGCTTTGCGCTGTACTACAGGTATGCCTGACGGAGATTCCTATTTGATTTTCAGACGTGGACACCATGTCGCAAGTCTGTCCAGATGGTAGGCTCTGCCACAATCCTGTATCTAACACGAACTGCACCAGGTGCCTCTGCAACAATTCACCATCGAATTCACCGTTAACTCCTGCTCCTGTGCATAGGCAGCGGCACCGGGCGGAGGACGTGCGCCAGAGCGTGGCCGTCAACGCGGTGCTGGCGCGCTACCGGGCGCTTAACATCGCGACGCACACGCCAACGGTGGCAGCGCCCGTCAAAAAGGCGCAGCGTAACCAGCGCAGGGCGGAGCGCGCCGCCAACCAGGCGCGCTTCAAGGACACAGAGAACAATGCGCGGCGGCAGGCGCAGGGCCCCGGCCAGTTCCAGCGTTAGGCGGGAACGTTGTCGGAGGCTGCGGACGTGTCGATGGGGGCTGCGGATGTGTCGACGGGGGCTGTCGGCGGCGGCGGCGGCGGCGGCGGCGGCGGGCAGCGATTGCTGAAGCAACGACAGCGGCGGCGGCGGCGAGCGGCACTGGTGGGCGCAGCATGCAGAGACCAGCTGCATCGCTGGACAGCTTTGGTAGCCGCGGAGGTGCAGCAGTTTTGCTGCGGCAGTAGACAGTGGCAGTGTGACTGAGTTACCAGTGTGCAGAGCATATTCCGGGAAAGTAGCAAGCGGCATTGTGGCCAGTTTGCTGGCGATACCTGGAGGACCTTCTGTAAGCAGTAGGGACGTTCTCTAACAAGGTGCGGATCATCAAACGTCTGCTGCATTGTCTGGATCTGTGAGAGACGTAGGCCCTCACTCCCACGATGCCACTCCCAGTCGCAACACGGCGGCAACACGGCGGCAGCTGGCGGTCCATGATCATGACTCATCTGCAGGCACTTACAGCCCATTTTTGCAGACCAGCGTCGAGCAAATTCTGCTTCACGACCTTGTGTGTGTGTGTCAATCGCAAATTGTAAGCCTGATCGCGCACGTACTCCTGGAGCTCGAAACGCAGATGGCTGGATTGGTGTGTGGCTCTCTGCCGGGCGTAGCGCTGCTGCAGCCGCGCGCACAGTCTGGCGTGCGATTCTGTCGCGTCCAGCAGCCCGTCAGCCTTTCGAGCTTCCGGCACGACTCGCTGGCTTCCGCAGAGCAGAGAGGCGGCCCTGATGGACAATCCGCAGGTGCACACAGCAGGCACCTGCTTTTCGCGAGCATACAACATGCACTGATGTTTGAATCACTCTTGCAATCAAGTTCACTGGATGTGCACGCTGTCCTTCGCGTCTGCACAGCTCGCATCAGTTTCCAATGGCGCAGTGCTGGGCGGAACGGCGCTGAGCCACAGGAGGAGGCACAGTCAGCGGCAGTCAGGCCGCGTCGGCTGCCGAGTCACAGTAGCGACCGGGTCCAACGGCAACACTGGTCCCGTCGTGATCGTCGACAATTATGACAGCTTCACCTACAATCTGTCTCAGTACCTGGGGGACCTCGGCTGCGAGCACATAGTACTAAAAAACGACGAGAAGACGGTGGACGAGATTCGGAGGATGAAGCCGCGGGGCATCCTGGTGTCGCCAGGGCCAGGTCTGTGCCATGTTTGCTATTGCCGTCTGTGTTCATGTCAACCGCTGGGCGCCATGCCATGATGCGGCATGTTGAAATGGACATGCTGGGCAGCTTTCAGCAAAGTTGTTGTTGCAAGCTGTGCGTTGATCGTGCTTCTCAGACGTTCCTCTGCATCATGCAGGCCGGCCAGAGGATTCGGGCATCTCGCTGCAGATCATCGAGGTGCATCGCCGTGCTCAAACGATGTTCGCGAGGCCAGAGGCTGGGATTTGCTATCGAGTTCCTGCATGAGAAGCCTCTGGCATCAGTGGTTTTTGTCATGTGTGACACATCCATGTTTCATATGGCGTCGCCCGAAGTCCCATGAAGTCCTTCAAGCATGGGGCAATGTACGTTCTTCCTCTGGTGCAGGAGCTGGGCCCGCAGCTGCCGCTGATGGGCGTGTGCATGGGGCACCAGTGCATTGGGCAGGTGTTTGGCGGCACCGTGGTGCGCGCCCCCTGCGGCGTCATGCACGGCAAGTGGTCGCCCGTCTACCACGACGGCACCGGCCTGCTGCAGGTGCGATTTGAAAATAGTGAAGTGCAGCCCTTGACTAGGCAGGGTCATACAGTTGCCGGTTTCGTTCCGACTTGCCCTGATGCTGCCGAGGCGACCTGTCGCTCAGTCAGCATGTCTTGATGCGCATGGCGGGCACACTGGCTGAATACACCCATTACTCTTGGCGATCGGCCAGCTTCTCACTTCAAATGCGGCTTCCTGGACAAATCGCAAGTGCTGGGCGCCGCAATTGCCGACCAGAAGTCTCGTTTGGACCAATCAGGCCGGAGAGCCCGTTCCATGCGGTGCAGTACTAACGCCTAGCGCTCAAACGAGCCGCACTTTCACCGAGCACACTCCATGTCCCCCAAGATCTTGAAGTAGTGCGCGTCTTCTTGCAGGGGCTGGAGAGTCCATTCAAGGCGGCGCGGTACCACAGCCTGGTGATAGACCAGGAAGGCTTCCCAGACTCGGAGCTGGAGGTCACCGCGCGCACGGGAGACGGCACCATCATGGCCGTGCGCCACCGCCGCATGTCCCACATCCAGGTGAAGCTGAAACAGAACAGGATTCTACTGGAAGGTCACTGCCGGGCACCAGGGACGGCATCATCATGGACGTGCGCCACCGCCACCTGCCGCCAAAGTGCTGGACGCCTCTGTTGGCATGCGCTTGGTGTTCCTTCTGCAAGAAACAGGATTCTAATGGAAAGGTCACTGCCGGGCACCAGGGACGGCATCATCATGGACGTTCGCCGCCACCTGCCGCACATCCAAAGTGCTGGACGCCTCTGTTGGCATGCGCTTGGTGTTCCTTCTGCAAGAAAAATTCAGCCCTTGGGGAGATGAAGCAAGTATCTGCCAGAAAGCCTGCCATCGACCACAGGCGCAGGTCCTGTGGCTGCTGCTGTCATCCAGGTGTGACTCAGATGTGCGCAGCCCTTACGAGGTCGACATGCCCGCGTTGACAGATCCCCATTTCTGACTGCAGGGCGTGCAATTCCATCCTGAGAGCATCATCACAGATGACGGGAAGAGTATTGTCCAGAACTTCATCAACACCTTGTGACGCGGCGCAACAGCCGCTGGTGTTTGATCAGTGACGTCTATGCACCCTCGTTCTTCAATACGAAGCCAGTGGAATGGGGTTGCAACCCCATTTAGGCGGAAACCGCCCAATTGGGCGGTTTCCGCACGCAGAGATTTAAGCGATGCGCAGAGACTCAATTGCAGCTTGCAGCTGTGTGGTTTGGTTTGTCAGATTCAAAAGCTCGAACGACGACCACAAAGCGTTATGAACAAGAATCTCCTGCCGTGCACACCGGCTGCCACCATTCCCGACGAACTCCCTTGTGACACTAATCAGAACTGGACTGACCGCTCGATTCTCTATGCGCTAATGCATCAGTCCAGCTCCCCACACTTCGACTTGATGCGCTCCAGCACGTGGTACTGCCATTTCATGAGCGGCACCGGATCCGCCTGATGCCCCCGCCGACTTTGCTGGAATCTGTCAAACTCATTCGAGAGCTTGTCGAAGCCGAGGTAAGTGAGCGCCTCCACCGCGTCAGGCGATAGCGCGCGCTGCTGCCTGAAGAACTCCAGAAACAGAGCGGCTTGCGTCGCCATGCACGCGCTCATCACCCTCACCACTGCAAAGTTAAAACGTGAGAAATTTCATCAGCATCTTCAATACAGGGCCGAACTCGAGGAGCTACTCGACCTGACGCCAAAAGGGCAACGGGATGCACCGTGGTGTACCAAAGTGGGATGCAGTATGTCTGTACTGGTACAGCCTGCAGCACGTAAGCCGCTACCTGCTCACATGACACTCGAGCTTCGAGACATGCGATGCTGCCTTGTGAGAATATGAGAAGCGGATGGCCGGGTGGCGCACATGCATCTGAAGAAGTGAGTTGTCCGACATGAGATACGATAAACATCAGGCCTGGCGCACCACCATCATCCAGGTTGTACAGGGACATGGTGCTCTGCGGCAGCAGCGTCGCCGCGATGCTCTGCTGCGGCAGCGATGCCAGCGGCGTGCTGTCCGCCACGCCCTCCACCGGTGCCGGCTGCGCACGACCCGCGCCCTCTGCTGCCTGAAAAATCGGGCAAGGCAGAGCTTTCCATGTTGCAACCGGAACAGTCAGTTTCTCATGAACTGCAGCATTTCGCGGGTGCGAGGGCCGCTTGCGCACCGACACACTGCCTTCTGCACCGTGGGAGCGCGACCAGAGTCAGCGAAATAGCATCTTCATCACGCTTGGTCGTGTTGTGTACGAGGCCAGCATCCAGTGTTGCCAAGAAAAATCGATCGACAGTTTCGGCTGATGAAGCAATCAGTGGTGCGATCGCATGGCTCACCTCCACCTCCTCCGGCGCTGCGGCCCTCTTGCGCACCTCTACCTCCTCCGGCGCTGCGGCCCTCTTGCGCAGAACCGACGGAGGCGGCTGCACCGCATCCTCCGCGGCCACTATCGTGCCGACGAGCCACCCCTCGATGGGGTTGCCGGCCGGATCCAGGAGGTTTGTCAGCTTCTGCCGCTTTGCCGTCGTCAGCTCCTCCTGGGCGGCCGCCCGATGCCGCGGAGAATCTTCGCCCGAAATGTGCCTTTTAAGGCCCGACCATCCGTAGCCCCGGAGGACGCCAGTGGCCTTCTGCTTTGCGCAGGCGCCGTGGTTGCAGAACAATGCCTTTCCTGCCTTAATGAAAGGGCCCGGCCGGCAGCCCTTTTGGCGTTGATCCCATCGCCACTGAGGGGGCATCCTGCAAGTCGAGGCGGATCGATCGCAATCTGCGCGTCGAGGATGCGGCCGCGGCCTTATTGCCGCGCAGAAGATCACCTGCGAGGGCATTCCCTACTTCCTACTTCCCAGTTCAAAATCCGCAGATCTGGCTGGCGTTTTGTGATTCGTGGTGACTCGTGCCAGATATCGTTGGCATGTCAAGCGGCAACCCCTACGAAGAGAGAAAGCAGCATCGCATTCTCCAGAACCGCCGTTTGCTTGAGAGCATTAGACTGCTTGGGGCAGCTGCTACACTTACTGCGAATCATAGCCGCCCCAAAGCTTCGCGAGAGTCAGCCCTTGCTGTGCAGCCGTCGGCAGCGCCCACGCGACGTTCGCCTGCCGTACGGGCGAATCTGACGGGTCACTGCCCTCATGCTGCGCAGTGCGCCCTACTACAACAGCCCGGCAATACCACGCGGAGTGTACCACAGCAGCAGCATGGAATCCCTGGCCTGGCTTTACCATGGTACTGGCACCATGGTATCACCTGCAGATAGATAGATAGATAGCTTACACCCGCCAGCCTCACTCAGGCTGATAAGGCATCAAATCACCAATAAACCATCATGTGTCGCAAACGGTTGATGACACTTACTGAGCAGATGAGCCGATGAGACCCACCTCCCCCAAGCATGCCAACATGAATCCAGCAACCATCATTATATCCCCTCCCCACACCAGTTGACGCATGCACAGCGGCACTGCCAGATCAAACAGGCAAGAAAAGCGCTGCCGGACAACGTCTGTCGTGGGACATTCCATCAGCAAATGCTTCTCGTCCCCGACCGCGCCACTGTCACAAAATGTGCAGCAGCGGTCCTGCCTGTCTATCTTTGCAAACCTGCCGGTCTCCACCGGCAACGAGTGCAGTAAACCCACTAGGTATACCACAGCAAATCCTTGTAGAGTCAGGCTGCACGGGCAGCAAGCGGGGACTAGCAAACGAAAGCAGTTTACCTCTAGTCGATCAATCCACGTGTGCCTCGCTGCCAGGGCGGACGCCAGGGGGAATGCATCAACTGGAGGGTTGATGCGGAGCGAAAGTACCACATGAACCTATGAATCATAAGGAATGTGAGCGCACCGCTGCCAGAATGGCCGCCGGCACCCCGCCGGCGGCGCCGACGCCTTCCTCCATCATCAGCGGGTATCGCCTCCTCATGCGCAGAGAGCTCGCATGGTGCATCGCCGCGCAGCGGGTCTGGGTGCCGCCTGCCCATCAGGTGCAGGAACAGGTCCGGCACCCAGGCCTTCTTCACGACTCGATCCAAGCCCTCCTGCGCACCAGACACAGGTCGAGCGGCATTGGAGTCGGGATTTGATTTCTGATCATCAGCAATGAGCCAGGGCGATTCATGCGATTACCCTTCATCCTGTGTTATTGTGGTGCAGGTCGTCACAGCGCCGTGCATAGTGGCCCTACCCTGGACTTTTATGCAAGGCTGCGCCGCCGGCATGGCCTTGCCGAATTCATGGGGGCGAGCTGCCAGGGCCACTGTCTAGCCCACGTACTTTCGTAGATTAGATTGCCGTGTTGAAACTTGTTGACACTCTTCAGCAACGAAACTGGTGCATGGAGGCCTCACCATGAGCGTGCTGCAGGACTGCTGCTCGTCGCACCGGCACGCAGCCGCCACGGTGCTGGCGAGTATTACGCTGAAGGTTTCTGGAGTGTCGCGGGTGTAGCCAAAACTGCAAAGCACAAGTGCATAAGACGAAACTTAAACTGCAGGCGTTCCGTGTGAACAGCTCTCCTGTGCATCCTGCAGTGTCTGTGAAGAGGTAGTTTAGATATGAACAGGGTGTGGCGCAGCCTGCTTTCACACCTGGTCCGGGGAACACAAACGAATATGCCAAGTTGACAGCAGACCAAGTGCATCTGTCAACCAATCCCCACCATAGGATCATCTGCTGGTGACGAAGTGGTGTTGTCGTAGACGCACCGGTACTCGCCCTGCACAGCGCTGGCCGGCACCTGCACCAATGAAGCCAAATCAGCCTTCGGCAGCGGCGATGGAAAGGGGTGACCACGCCTGGGCATCCAGTCACTGCACAGCAGGCTGTGACGAGAGTAGCAGCAGAGGCATGGCGGCATCCATGTACTGCCTGCTGCCAATACGGCAAGAACGGCGACGGGGCCGGCGGATCATGCGCCATGGCTGTCATAAATGGCCGGCTGCAGACCACCAGGTTGCTCCGAAAATGATGCGGGAGATCGCCTCAAGACTGGAATCACCTTGTCTACTCTGTTATGGTACCTGTCCTTGATTTCGCAGGAGGCCTCGTCCAGAGTGCAGTCGTAGATCACCTGGAAACATGGCGTGATGTCAGCGAGCAATAGTGTCATAGTGACGTCCGCTCTCAGTGGCATCAGCTCTTGCCAGAAACAACCTGCCTGAGTGACGAAAAATGCACGAACAGTGTCACACGGTGCGCCGTCACCACCGATGATTGCGGCATTTGTCGCCTACTCCCTGACCAGCAGGCCGATTTCGGTTA
>JAABUL010001034.1_pt1 | contig 55559 bp, 50 predicted proteins | sample 5559151 | NCBI WGS metagenome assembly JAABUL01 (sample SAMN10711876, study PRJNA513368) | rock metagenome | isolation source: Antarctica rocks | place: Antarctica: Victoria Land, Pudding Butte sud
TGGGGGGGTTTTTACTGATGTGGGTTTTTAGGGAATTTGGAGGTGCTTGATAAGAGGGATCCGAGGGGGGAGGAGCAGAGTGAGTGAGTGAGTGGAGGGGTGGAGAGGGGAGAGGGGGGGGGGGTGGGGGATGGGGGATGGTATGTGTGGAGAATTTGAGTTGATGGTAGTTGGGGCGAAGGACGAAATTGTATAATACCCGTGGGTTTGGTGTTGATTGTAGCTTAGGAGACTGGACATGAGAGCTGTGATTATATAGGTATTTTCACTGGACACGCGTGATAGTGCGATTTTGTGAAGATTTTGCAAGCCTGGGTATCTTTTTCGTAGCTATAATCATAATTGGAACTTCGTCCGCTGCTTCTCCATTCGAACCTTCCACTCCCACTCTTGCCCACTGCCTCTTTGTATACCTTTGTCCACGCGTCTTAGTTTCATCGTGAACCTTGGCCCTAGCTCTTGTAGACCGGTTCGTATACCTTCGACGCCTTTGACCTCCTTCCCATCGGGCCCGGTGACGCTCTTCTCTGTCTCTCTCTTGTCTCGGAAGACGTATCGATGCCTCCGCATCTGGACGATGTGTAAACGTCAGCATGATTTTTGAGGCGTTGGCATTGCATCCGGAAGCACTTACAAATATGTAATCTCGTTGGTTATCTATTCAGCATGTCCTTGTCAGCATTCGCTTTTTGAATCGAAATGCATTGGTAGGGCATGCTTGACATAAAGTGGTCAATCAATGCCGAACGGGTCATCAATCATTTACGGAGACGTGCGAGATAAGAAGGGGAACGTACGCGCCGTGACGACTTGGCGCCCCTGCAGTTGTGGGACAGCTGGGAACAACGTTCGAAACAGATGAGCAACCAACAAGCCGAGCGGAGTGCGGAATCCGTTGAGCACAAGCTCTGGGATATGGTCGGTCGCGTTGCCGTGTCCAGGTAACCTTTTGCCTTCTATCCAATTTGAGATACCTGGGAAAATAAATCAGTATTCAATCGGACGCGTGGAAGTGGGCAGTGCGAAGAAGTCTGATTCAAGGCGTACGACGCAACATGGGGTTCGACAAAATTGATAGACATAGCATTGATAGGACTTACTGAAATGGAATGTGGGACCAGCAGGCAGATGGACAACAGTAAGCCCTGTAGGTCGCTTCAAGTCCTCTACATTCAATCAATATCCGAAATGGCTAAATTGAGCAGAGCAGGCTTCTCGACATACCCTTGAGAACGAGAACGGCTGTGAAATTTCGATTCGAGGCAAATGAGGATATTTCACGGACGGAAAAGCGGTGACTATATCGATGCGAAGAGCGGGGAATATATACTGAATTTGGAAACAGATTTGTAAGGGCTTCGGCCTCCTTATGAAGGGTTCCGTTGATGCCTGTGGTTATCAGGACCTTAGGTGTAGGAGCAGAGTCCGTTGAAAATAGTGTAGGGAATTTGGCGGCAAGTGCTTCAGGTGTGCACTCGAGGTTTGTACTTGTGGTAGAGCGCATGGGGCTTGTGGCTCTCTCTGTAGGGGTGCGTGTTTTGGCTGCCTTCTTGAGTTCGATGGGCGCAACAGTATCCTCCTCGCTGCCAGAATCTATCATGCTATCTCTCTCCTCGTCCGAGTCATCGAGGGGCGGTTCCTCCTCTTCAGCAGCCACTCGTTCCTCTTCGAGCCTCTGCTTCTTCCTCAACGATTCTACATCCACGCTCAGTCCGAGCCCATCCCCAGTGTCATTGTCGACTTGATCCCAGACACGCTTCCTTTCAATTGTCAAGGGTACATTCTCCTTCAATCTCTGCTCTCTTAATCTTGGATCAGCATCCTCCTCGCGGCGCCGTCGGAATCTCTCGTCCCGCTTGATATTGTCTGAAGCCTTCTTTCTCCGAATATGTAAATCTTCCCTCCTCTGTTTATTCCCAACCTTAAAGGAGAGATGTGCCTTCGAAGACAGATGCTGCCTTGTGGCACCCATGGAGGGTATGTTGTCGTGAAAGGGGATCGCTCCTTAATGAGTTCCCAATTCGAGCGCTATCTTTATGTATTGTCAGTCTGGATTTGCGGGCATGTCCACCTCGGCCCGAGGTTTCGCCGTGCCAAGACCCAAATTGTCAGATACCCGAGATACCCTCAGCCGTACAGGACTGACTCGAAGAGTCACCGTTAAGAGAAAGAAAGATTATATGAGCTGGCTTTGTGGTTTCTCACGCCAATTGAGTGCACGCAGACCGTCCTCCACTTTTCGATTCTGCTACTCGAAAAGCTTTTCTGTAACAAGCTTATACCAAAAGTACCAGAGAGAGAAAACAAACCCAGATATGGCTACCACCACTACGAAGACCGGTCAACCGCTCGACCGCCCTCAATTGGATACCCTTCTTCGACGCCGTCTATTCTACACACCTGCCTTCGAGGTCTATGGCGGTGTCTCTGGTCTCTACGATTACGGTCCACCTGGTTGCTCACTACAAGCGAATATCATCGACACATGGCGGAAGCACTTCGTGTTAGAGGAGGATATGCTGGAAGTTGACTGCACAATGCTCACTCCAGACGTGGTCCTGAGAACAAGTGGCCATGTGGACAAATTCGCAGATTGGATGTGTAAAGACCCTAAAAGTGGTGAAATATTTCGAGCGGATCATCTAGTTGAAGAGGTTCTGGAATCGCGGTTGAGGGGTGACAAGGAAGCTCGTGGCCAGAAGGTGGAGGTCGACGAAGAGAAGGAAGCAAAGAAGAAGAGGAAAACCAAGGACGCCAAGCAAATTAAGCTGGACGACAATGTGGTTCAGGAGTACGAAGAAATACTTGCCAAAATAGATAACTATGGTGGCGATGAGCTTGGCTTACTTATCACAAAATACAATATCAAGAATCCCACCACGGGCGGAGACGTCCTGCCACCTGTCGCTTTCAACCTAATGTTTCAGACGTCCATCGGTCCCTCAAGCAATCTGGCTGGCTATCTACGACCGGAGACAGCCCAGGGTCAATTCCTTACCTTCCAAAAGTTACTCGAGTTCAATCAGCAATCCATGCCCTTCGCCTCAGCCTGCATTGGCAAGTCTTTTCGCAATGAGATTTCACCAAGAGCCGGCCTTCTTAGAGTAAGAGAGTTCTTGATGGCAGAAATCGAGCATTACGTGGATCCGGAAGGTGGTAAGACGCATCCACGGTTCCATGAGGTCAAGGATGTCAAGATCGGGCTCTTAGACCGCAAAGTGCAACTGAATGGCCAAACAAAGGTCACAAAGATGACCATGAGCGAGGCCGTTTCAAGCGGTACAGTGGACAGCGAGACGTTGGGCTACTTCATTGTACGGATCTATCTATTCCTGGTACGATTGGGTGTGGATCCAGAGAAAATGCGATTTAGGCAGCACATGGCAAACGAGATGGCGCATTACGCCGCTGACTGCTGGGATGCGGAGCTCCTTACCAGTTACGGCTGGATTGAATGCGTTGGTTGCGCGGATCGAAGTGCTTATGATCTTACGGTACATTCGAAGAAAACTGGTGCACCGCTATGTGTGAGGGAGACACGGACAAAGCCACTGAAAATCGAGGAGTATCAAATCGACCTGGACAGAAAAAAGTTTGGTCCTAGATTCAAGAAAGATGGCAAGACTGTAGAGGCAGCTGTTGAGGAGCTGTCCCAGGATATGCGCCACAAGTTGTCCCTTGATCTGGAGAAGACTGGCAAGATCGAAATCGATGTTGCTGGTGTCGGCAATGGCAAAGTCGAAATTGGAAAAGAACTTATAAACATTGAGAAGCGAACAAGGATAGATCACGTCCGAGAATATACCCCAAACGTAATTGAACCAGCGTTCGGTATCGGCAGGATACTTTATGCCTTGATTGAGCATGTGTATTGGTCAAGGGAAGGCAGCGAAGAGCGCGGTGTAAGTTCATGCCTCCTTACACCAAGATTATCACATTAATAGGCGACTAGGTACTTTCATTCCCGCCACCAATAGCGCCCACTAAGGTACTGCTGGTCCCTCTGTCCGGCCATATGGATTTCAAGCCTTTGGTGCAGCGTATGAGTCAAAAGCTACGTCAACTTGGCATTTCAAACCGAGTGGACGACTCGTCGGCAAGTATTGGCAAGCGATATTCAAGGAATGACGAGCTTGGTACGCCCCTTGGTATCACGGTAGACTTTCAGTCGGTCAAAGACAATACATTTACCCTCCGCGATCGGGACAGCACAAAGCAAGTACGCTCGGACGAAGAGCAGATATGTGCAGCGATTAAGAGCCTGGTGAACGGGCAGAAAAGTTGGAAGGATGTTCAAAATGAATTGCCTGAATTCACGCAGCAAGAGGCCGATTGAGCCTGGCCTGCTGAGGTGACTTTCAGGCTTCCGATCTTTGCTGTTCGCGCACTGTATACCCTGTTGCACATGCATTAATGCATTTCCGGGGGAAAGGGAAGGCGGATCCCGGCAGACGGTAGCACTGACTAGCAGCGTGGATTCAAGGTTCGCATGAAGGTGTCCCAGACTGCTGGAATTAGCGGAGACCCTGTGCGTTGGAGACAGAAGGGATTGGCTGAGGTGGTCCCAACTGCACATGCTGATCGTGAAACAGCTGTACTCTGCTCACTTCCGACAAAACCCGAGGATGTGGATCAGGCACATTGGAGTGTATTGGACATGAAACCGGACACCTGTTAAGCGATCGTCGCGCTTAGCACTCACGGAAATAGAACGGGGACTGTTCATGCTCATGCTCGTCCTCCACCTCAACATCTCCATCTCCATCTCCGCTCTTGCGTCGCTGATATGTCAAGTCGGTATTTTCACAAGCTATTCGAGATGGTCATCACCACATGTATCAGAAGGCTAATCTGACCTGCTCCGCACAAACGTCCCCGGAATGGAACAAGGGAAAGCGTGGGGTTCCAAGCTAGGCTATAGTACGAGGGAGGCCAGACCTGGTACCGTTCCTGAAGCTACTGCATACCATGCCACCGGCCTACATGCAGTAGCTGTAGATCCATAATCAAGCAACTCCTCCCTCTAACCGCGGGTTCCCTTCGTATTTGCTCTACGTACGGACCGTTCCTGGCTTCAGCTTCTCCTGTCTCACCTTCTCGAGTTTCTAATTTGTGGACATGTCGTAATTGTGGTATTTTTGCGTCTGCATATAGCACACATGGACTGCACACTCGTTGCTCTCCTCCTCGTTTGTACTGGCAACCTTCCTTAATACACAACCCATTGAGATTCTCTTCGGGAAAGTTATAAATGCCGAGCTCTCTATGCACTCGTCGCTATTACCAAAACTTGCGGTTCCCTTCTTCAGTCCTTCCACTGCCACCCTTCAGCAATACACTTCGGCTACACGTTCCACGATCGTGCCTTTATGTCTGAACCCATAGAGGTAGATGATCAAGAAACCGGGTATGGTGATTATGGCAATCAGCCCGAGAAAGACGACGATCCAAGAACCTCATCGGAGCCAGACCATCACTCTGGCTCAGAGAAGTCCAAGTAAGAGATATACTGACCATCTAGAAGGCATATCTTTCCATACTGACCCCCTTAGGAACTCGACAAGGTCCCTAAGCGGCAGCTTCCTTGAAGAGCACTTCGAAAATGGTCGCCGTTACTGCAGCCAAACGTACTACACGCCCAACGACGATGAAGAACAGACTCGTCTTGCCATTGGCCATCAAGCCTACCTCCCTATACTGGATGGTCAATTGACGCTGGCCCATATCCCAAGAGGCGCCAAACGAATACTCGACATAGGTACCGGAACAGGGGACTGGGCCATAGCAGTAGCCGAACGGATGCCGAATGCTGAGATTATTGCTACAGACATCACTTCCGCCTTCCAACCTTCCACTGGACCTCCCAATGTCTTCTTCGAGCTTGACGACGCTCAGGAAGAATGGGCATACAACGAGCCGTTTGACTTTATTCATCTACGGGCGATGAGTGGAGCTTTTTCTGACTGGCACCAAATCTACGCTGAAGTCGCCAAGCACCTTAAACCAGGTGGCTCTTTCGAGATCGTGGATAGTGGTGCCATAGAATTGAAAGAAGGCTCATCGGATTCGTATGTCAGTATTTACAACGGAGCAATCCAGTCCGCTGCTGAGAAGTCTGGGAGACCGCTCGGATTGGATCATCTGAAGAAGCCGGTCTTTGAGAAAGCCGGGCTGAGTGTTGTCAAGTCAAAGCTCTATGAAGTTCCTTTGGGCCCATGGCCTGACGAACCGCAGCGGAAGGTGACAGGCAAGATGGCCATGATCACGGCGTTGGAAGGGCTTGAGGCGGCGAGTTTACGACTTCTGACCAAGCACATGGGATGGCAGGAACAGGAGGTGAGGGATCTTTGCGAGAAGGTAAAGCTGGAGATTCTGAATGGAAGAGCGTACTGCCCTTGCCAATTCATTGTGGCCAGGAAATTAATGGTCTGATGATGAATGGCCCCCTTGGGTCTATGAATGAATGATCTTGTCACTTTCTAAGGAACCTGTTTATGATGTATGCACGAGCTTGCAGGCGATAGTCCGATACCATGACGCACTGTGCATCTCCACGATTGTCTTTGATTACTCCCTGACGATGGCTTAGCGGTTACATGGGTAGTGTGAAGGCACTCTGTCGCGTTTCACGCGAGCTCTCTTGAGACTTGTAATTAGGTGAATCATGTAATTGTATTTCGGTCTGTATTTGTCGCTAAAAAATGATCGGCGGAGAACTCCTCATATCAACATCTCCAAACACAACTTCCTCCACATATATGGCGCTTACAATAACTTCTTGCATTGTGAACATAATCTCAATCCAGGCATAGTCTGAGATCTTGGTTCTACCCGATGTCTTCTCCCGCAGCCAGCGCCAAGATCACTTTGACCTACCCTCTCTATGCAGCAGACTTCGACCCCCAGAATAGCAACTTCCTAATAGTAGGTGGTGGGGGAGGGGAAGGACGAAGTGGAGTCGGTAACAAGATTGTCAGTATTTCATGCTCTCTCGTACCTTTACTTTGTCGCTCATATTACCTTCTTGAGACCCTCCTCAATACTTCGAAAAAGCACCAGCTATCGGAGGTCGTCGACATTGATCTCTCAAAGAATGAAGACTCGGTCACATCGCTCGCCTTTGCTCAATCAAGCGAACAGTGGGCAACAGCTTTTGCGGGCATCAACTCTTCGACCGCAGAGCAGCAGAAAGGCAAGAACGAACATCTACGGTCCTTCCTCTTAGAGTACCCACCGCGTCACAAGACGGTCACAAATGACTCTACCACCGAGAATGAAAAGGCCCCGGATGACTACAAGGGAGAGACCAAAGCATTAGGCAAGTCTTCGCTGTTCACGCCAAGCAGTGCAGCAAAAAAAGAGACTTTCCAGAGGATTCTAAGACTGTCACGAAAGAAGAAGAGCAATGGCCCGAGATTGGGGGCGATAGCTACAGGACTCGCTCCTGAGGGAGAGATCGTGCTCTTCAAAGCAGATACTAGCAGGCCAGGACCTAGTGACATCCGGGGTCGTATCAACTTGAGCAGGAATGAAGAAGCTGCTGATGTGGACATAATAAAACTTGACGAGGTCGAAGGTCAGGAGGAAGGCAAATTTCGAGTAGCCTACTGTACCGACTACGACATATATGTCACTGACGTTGACTATGACAAGAAAGAGAACGGGAGCGAATCCAAGTCTATTCTGAGTACACCCCATCCAGACGCCTCCACCTCAGGCAAAGCCCGCCCAAAATTTCGCTCCGTACGCTTCATTACGCCGCAAATCCTTCTGGTTCTTCAAAACAAGCCTAATGGCACAGGTTCCGAACTTCTGCTGCTCGAGATTTCCGGCATCGTGACCCTCAAGAAGCGTCTACATAAGAAAATCAAATCCGCAACCGCCCTGTCCGTCGCCCACCTTGACGCTTCTTCGCCGTCAGGTATAGACCAACATGCAATCGCCGTCGCAGGCGCCGATACCTCCATCACGCTTCTAACTCTCGACCGCTTCATCTCTTCTCCGAAAGGGAAGGTCAAATTCCGCGCCCACTCCTTCCTCCCAGCCGTCCACCCTACTTCCATAACCTCTCTCGCATTCTCCACATACACTCCACCAGATACAGTATGGAAAGACACACCAGCACAATACCTCAAACTCGCATCCACATCTATAGCGAACACCTGCGTCGTGCACACCCTTCCCCTATCGCCTTATCCAAGTCCACCAAAACCCAACACCACAGCACGATATCTCCTCACTCCACCTACGCGCAGCAATATCACACAGAACACCTTTTCCACACTCGTCGCCCTCTTCGCCATCGCACTAGGTGCCTTCTTCTTACAAGCCTTCACAGAAATAAGAGGTGGCACACCAGAGTACCTAGGCGCAAAGGGATGGTTGAGCGAAAGCGTCCACGACTGGATCGCAAAGCCGTACATGTTCGAAGACGGATACGCGAGCGCCGCCTCAGACTACCTCGGCGGTCAAATGAGCGCAGCTTCGGCCTCGGCCAGCGCAGTATCTGCAGCAGCGGCTCCAACTCTCCACGCTGTCGATAGCGCTGCCGCAAAGGCTCAGAAGAAACTCGGCCTGCGCGACTTGCTGCAGCAACGTAATATGGGCAGTGATACCTCTGACAACGCGAATGAAAGGACGGATATTATTGTTCGACATGCGCCTGTGGAAGGCGGCGAGACGGCACTGTCGGCCGAGTTGAGAGATCCGGATGAGGTTGTGGATTGGGAGCACAAGGCGAAGAGGTGGGAGGAGCTGGCGGAGCATGAGAAAAAAGCGTGGAAGGATCGGTTGGTACAATCTGGGCAGTGGACTTTGGAAGAAGGAGAGTCGGTGTTGAAGGGGATTTTCTTCTCCGGGTTAGGTCATGTTGTTGGAGGCATTGTTGGGTGAGAAGTTTACTGTACAACATATTGCATCACTTTTACTAGATCAACCATAATTATCTACACTCACCAATAAAAATACCCAACTCGACCTTGTACACCACCCACAAATCAACCTCACTGTACCGCCATTGCGAGCCCCAGCCCCTTTCGAACCCCCCAAACAATCCTCTACCAATCTCACCCTCATAACTCGCATACTCCATGCACGACAGACATACCTCACCACATACCTCACCACATACTACATCACGTCACATCACGTCACGTCACGTCACGTTTCTCTAGATATAAGCGCACCGTGCACCCGTCCGTGCATGCATGCAAGCATGTTTGAGAAGAAATTAGAAGCTATTTCTGTATTGCCGACGGGTTTATGTACTTGCATATGCACTATGCATGTGTACTGTTATCTTATCTGGTACGTGTGTCGTGTGTGTTGTGCGTGTCGTGCGTGTTGATTGGGGAGGTTTGTTGATAGAGTAGAATAGAGTAAAAAAAGTATGAACAGTAGAAATGATAGCCCGCTCGAGCTCATTATGGATATCTTGTTTCTTTGTGTCCAAGTACATAATGGTATACCATACCTGAATGATAAAAGTTGTAAGGAAAAGAAATGGGTATCTGTAAAGTATCTGTATCTGCACCGCTACCTGACCAAGGAAAATTGAGCTGGGTATTCGATTTCCTCACAAGATGCCGCCCCTTATCCCTGAACAAGAAAAAACCCGCCATCGATTTATCCTCCAACATCCCCTCTCTCTTCCCATCATCCACCCAACAACGGCCCAAACTCCATCCCCACAACGCTCTTCCTCCTCCTCTTCCCACCCCCCCGCCTCAACCCCACTCCTTCGTTGCCAAGCAGAATCCTGAAGCGCTCGCCGATGCTGTTATTTTTGCCGTGCGCGCATGAGTCCCAGTCGCTTTGGGAGAGGTGTAGTTTTTGTAGGATTAGGGATATGAGGGCGTGCGAGTCTGGGGAGTAGGAGGCTGAGGAAGAGGATGAGGGGGAGGTTGGGGTTGGGGTTGAGGTTTTGTTTTGGTGGGTTGGGAGGTGGTGACGGCGGCGTAAGGGCGTTGAGGGGATTGGGATGGCTGCTGCTTCTGCTTGTAGGGCGGAGAAGTCGGCGCGCGAGAGGCCGAGGGGGAGGGTGGGTGGGCAGAGGCGCTGGCGCTTGGGTGTTGAGGGTAAGGTTGTGACTTGGTTTTGGTTTTGGTTTGGAGGGGGGCGGTTTTCATTGTCGGAGTCTGAGCGGCGACGCTTTCTTGATGCGGGGGGTGGTGTTTTTGGTTGCGGCGCGTTCGTGGATGTGGAAGGTTGTGGTGTTTGCGCTGATCTCTTGCGATTGTCTGGGGCCAGTATGATCGGGCTGGCGAGGGAGGTTTGAGTGTATGATGGTTTGGCGATTGTAGGAGGCGGTGTGAGGTTCGTTGTGATGAGGGATTGCAATGCCCGGCATGTGCTGAAGATGTTGGCCGGGGAGTTGATAGATTGACGGTGCGATGGAGGCGGCGAGAGCATTGTGTCTGTCGTGTAGATAGAGCGTATTGGCTGTATACCAGGCGCACAGTCGAGCGCAGAAGGCAGGAGCATGATGTACGACGTTACACAGTGGTGCCTGGGTTGCTGTTCGGTGCTTCTGCCTTGAGTAGTCGTGCGTCAGGCTTTGCGCCGAGTCAATTGCGCAATGCGTCTTCCAAGGAAAGCTCTTCAAAGCGGCAGCAATACGATCGCAAAGGTAGGGCGCAGCGATTGCATACGTTTAGAAGGCAATCAGGACGCGTTGATGATTTACTTTGAGGACCAGAGTGTTGCAAGAAGACAGCGTCGATGGTTTGGAACCTTTGCGCCGGGTATCTGAGTAATGGGCTAGTGAACGCTACACGCTCAGGTGCCCGACTAGCCTCAAGCCTCAAACCGTGTTCCACATAGACATGGGTTCATGGGCCAATTGGGTGCTTCCCGGACAGGCAGCGCTCGATTGGGTGGCTTCGCGGCACGCTAGGTGAAGATACTTCGACACTGGTTATAGGAGTCATAGATTTGAACACCCCGTTTGACATGCCGAACCAGTATTTGAGGCTGTACATGCGGAAACACTGGGTGTTGTTATGGTTTTGAATTGGCATATTCACTCTGCTTTGTTACATAAGGATCCATTTGTTGATGGAGATCTAGCTTCCTTCCGAGAGTAGAGTCAATGCTACATGTCGGTCTCCTTTGAACGGCCCATTGAGTATTACGTGGCTGGCGAAATATTCTCATCGGCGATGACACTCCATCTTTTGTTGGAAGTTTCGTCAGACGCGTCGTTTGGTAATTTAGCGTGTTTCCTTCGCGTTTGCCTCGGCTGCCAAGCCCTGCCCCTGCCGAGCTTGCCAAGCCAGAGCATGGACAATATGAGTGTTATGGATTTTATCTCGTAAAACGCTTCATTGAGCTTTCTGTAATCCCTCCAGGATGGCTAGGGAGTCAATTGTCTGATAGCCTTTTCACTGATCTCTCTGTCGCTCAACCCTGGAACCGGTACGCCATATGTGAATAGCATGCCCAAGAGATGCGTCTCCTTCTGCTTACCACTCGACTCCATCACTCTGAAACCCTTATTTGCCGCGAGAAGCCCATCCGGGAGTTTGCGGCGAGCATAGGCATGGAAAGAGCTAATCAACAAGCCTCAGGCTTCAGTCCGCCGAGGAATGGTTGGGACTAAAGGGAATGGGAAAGTTTACAATGCTACACACAATATCCATAAGATATCCTGGAGTACTTTCGAAGAATTGCAGGGTGGAGCGCTGAAACATTGACTGAAAGCAGTAGAGTTGTTATTCTAAGATTACCGTCGTAAGTGAATACTTTACAGGCATCGGATGAGGCGGCGGGCTGGAAAATGTGCCAAAGAATGTTCTCATTGACGAGGAAGCAGTAATAGCTGGCTGCTTGTCGGGTTTGGAATACGCCAGAGTTATACCTTTCGCGCCGTCAGAAACTATCTGAGCTATTGAAATAGGCATGTTGGCACGCATAGTAGTTGGAATGGTCTAGCAATGTGCACAGATCGTTCTTGACGCCAAGAGGATGATTTTTGTTCTTCAGATGCAAAACATCCAGCTCGGAACTCGTGGGCGACGCAAGCAGCTGTGTGAAGCGTTCGCTTGCAGTCACGACTGACTATTGTGGACAGAACCTTGATGCTTAGATGCAGCCAAAGCAGTCGTCGCGCTTTAGTCGCACAGTCGCCGTTGATTGTACACCCTCTTGATTCGGGCTCAGAAAGCGTCTCACTCGACCTGCATCTCACCAATTGGATCATGCGGATTTCTCTCACAAAATATCAAAAATGAGATACAATTCAGCTTGTGAGATAGCTATAGGATTCCAAAAAGCTATGAATAGATTACATTTACTTGCTGATTATTCAACGACGATGGCAGCCGACCTGATTGGCTTGTGATCAATAGGTTTCCCCCATCATCTCGATATACTGCATGTATCCGTCGTCGCTCCTTGAACATCTCCGTTCTCCAACATCCTCCCGACTGGATGAATGTTCATCGAACGCCCACTCCGCCAAAGGCTCCGCGTCGACCAATTTATTAGCACCTAATGGTAGCTCTTGATTCATGGCATCTTCGACGGCTCTCAGTAGCCAGCGAGAATTCATCCGCTTGCATTCCTCCTTTTCCAATGCGAACAACATCAGACTAATAAGGTCCGGGCTGTACATCTCAGGGATTGACCTAATTGGCTGTCTCGAATCGGCCCTCAATTCCCAGAGATCCTCATTCCGCTCAGTGGGCGCGATACCCCTGGGCAGCGGAAGCATGGGAGTAGTGAGATGAATCATGTAATGAATGATACTTCCCGCAGCATAAACGTCTCCTTTGGGTGCCTTCCTCGGTATCTCAGGGGGCTGCCAAAAGAACGTACCAGCGGGCTCATGAGTTGCGAAATCAAGGCTCGCTAACCCAAAATCGGCAAGAACGATATCTGGATATTCCTTGCTATGTTGAGAACGACGCACAAAGACGTTCTCGGGCTTGACGTCGCGGTGAACTATGCCATTTTTTGTTCGCTGTTCAAAGCCTCTGTGAAGATACTCCAATGCGGACAGCAGCTGGAAGAAGACCTTCCAGATGAACGGCTCAGGAAAGCGGGCGTTGTGGTCGTCGTATCGGACAATGAGGTCATGTAGGTCCCCTCCGGAGCAGTATTCAAAGTGATAGTGGACCAGATGGACCTCCTCCATCCATTTATAGCTGTGGAGCTGGATGATGTTCTCATGGCGTTTGCCCAGAAGATCGTGCAGTATCCTCGCCTCAATCGGCTTACCGTGGACGAGCTTGGGACATCCGACCGTCTTGATGACGCGAAGTTCAGAGTCGGTACGGCGTTTTACAAGCGTACAAACTCCTTCGCTATCGTCACCGATCTCCCTAATAACCTCGTACTCCTCGCCGATGGGTGGGAAGTCTCGAGGACGACGATTATCGGCCAGGCTTCTTCTGCTTCGGGGACTCCATTGGGCTTCGTTCATCCAGGGTGCTTCAGTGGTCCAAGAGTCCTCATCCAACGCTTCTCTATCAAGGTCCAGCTTAGCTGGGCATCTCCCTCGCCTCCCGCCTAATGAAGGGTTGTCGTTCACAAGTGGAAGGTTGACCGCATCTTGAATGTCTGAGATATTGGCAAGTTTCTCGACGCTGGTAGCAAGTGCTTCAATGATCGGGTCTTGAGATTCGGACGACGCAGAACTGTCCTCCCCTTTGGCAATTTCCTGTTCGACGGGGTCTCTAAATGGGTTTGCCCGAGGTTGACAAACTTCGACCCCGTCAGACGTAACCTCGTACGAAAACCTATCCTGCCTGACGGTGACACGTCGATGAAGTGTTGCCATGTTGAGAGGCCAGTTGACAGTTGTTTTCCTAGGACTGAAGATCAATGGGGAGTATGATGTTTGCGAAGGCATGATGGCGGTGTGCGCTGTCGGACGGTTTGGGCTGTAAGTCCAAAAAACGTTCAAGAAGTCTCCGAGTATATTGATCGTGATCTATAGACTGGTGACGGATGGTGACGCGACAAAGACCAGAGGAGATGGAGAAGGTGTGGGGATTCCCAGCTGAAGTAGGCTGTCCACCGAGAAGGGCGATAAAGACGCAGACTAGAGCATTGTTCATTCAGTCAACATATAAAGCACAAGGTACTCCCTGAATATCGGAGACAAAGGAGGTTGCTGATGGGAAAAGAGAGTTTCTGATTCCATTGTCTCTCATGTGGATCAGGAGAAGCGCCAATGTATCAACCCACAACAAAGGCAAGTGAGACAATGACAATGTCACCCTCAAACGAGCCATGGAGCGACGAATACATGGTCTTTGGTGGCAGAGCAACGTTCCGGTCCGGAAATCAACGTTTTCGCCACGTTTTCGCCGTAGCAGGATGATAGGTGGCATGGACGTTGGATGAGTGCTGTCTCCTCCGATCAACGAGTAAGGACTTCCGAATCGCAGAGCTCTAATTCAGGAACTCTTCGGAGAACGTGACTGGCTCAAAGTTGTGACGAATGGTTAGTGAAATGGGCAAATGCTGTGTGTGCTTGAAGACTCATCAATTTCACTGTACCGGGTCATCGCAGACTCGATTATGTGACTAGCGAGCCGAGTGATTGGGGTTTACTTAACAATTTGGAGCTTGATCAGATTAGGGAACAAGGTCAGGATAATCGGACGTGGAATCGGTCAATATTCATGGCTGTCAGGTATGATTCGAGAAGACGTACCAAAACCAGTCGGCTTTTGGCATTTGAGAACGCCATTTCAGGAACCAAAGGAAACAATTGTCCATTGCAGATCGAATGCGGTTGTACTTCTGCATTAGCTAGGGCCTTGCACAGAAGAGACAATTGAAAGATGCTCCTGAGAAGGAGAGCATGCCATTCTGGAATAGAACACGGGTTCACCACGAGAAGGGGAATCCATTGAACATTGCCAATTTAATAAGAGAAGGTCTATACAAAAAGTCATTCAGAAGGCAATCCGAGCTTAGATCTGTTCGCACAACAAGGACAAGAAAAATCTACACGAGACTTATCACATTCCGCACAGCTCTCGCAACGCCATCACCTCCTTCTGTTCCGCTTTACCCAAATTGTCCCTTGCCTTGATGAGCTCAAGTCTCGGCCAGCGCATGGACAAACCTTCATCGGTGGTCTGCTGCACGAGCTGCTGGTAGTGGTTGCGGATGGCGCGCTCCATTCGGTCGAAACAGGCTTGACAGTAGGCCTGCTGTGCTGACGCTCTCACCGTGCCAACGTCACCTTTGTCGCTGAGAGAATGTGAGGACGAGGAACTCGCGGCACAGACGCGGGACATTGTTTTGCTTTCGCAGGTGAGTTCTGAGGTAAGTCTTGAGAATGTGGGGATGCAGATTGTTCTGCTGACTCTGCTGATGATGAGAAAGAGAATGATACTTATGAATGTCCTGCTCATGGCATTGAAAGCATTGATGCTGGCGGGTGATTGTCTTTGCAATTTCTTTGTTCGGTCTTTGTCAAAAGACTGAAGGGCTTCTTTGTTCATGAAATATCAACATATTTGGACCATGCTAGGTCAAAGTAATTGTCAAGAGTCGTTGTCCTTATTCCACGTGTTCTTGATTACATCAGACAACGGATAGAGCATGGAGACCCTAGATGAGTTGAGAATCCTAGGCCAGCTGACTTCCTGGCTGACTTTCTGCATAAGTTCTCAAGCAGTGGACTTGTCCTTTGTCAATGCAATGAGGTTAGTAGCAGGTCGTTGGCACATTGACTCAGATTTTCCCAAGTTGGATTTGTACGATTTTGTGGCAGCGACCGTGGACAAAGCGAGGATAGAGGCGTATACATTACCCATTCAACAGAATCCGAGACCACCCTTTGAGATGTGCGCTTATAGGGCGCGCTCGAGATCCCGCTTGAAACATGCCGCAGGGGCGAAACGTTTAAGCGATACGAGACCCCGTTTCAAACAACTGGTTTCAGCTGTAGCATAAAACTTTAGACCTAGCAGGCGGGCTGGGGGACGCTTCGTCGTGCATCTGCGATTGTTTCTAAAACATAATTACCGAATGGCTTCCCAGGCGGCACATAGAATCTGGGAAAGGTGACATAGTGAACTCCTTATGGTACACGCGCGTTCCCAGGTAGTCCATACAGTGTGTATCAAGTCCTTCCCTCGTAGTAAGCGATTCCCATATGAAGGATCGTGTCTCACCGGCTTCCATGGCCGTTGTCTATATATGCAGCACAACTCATCGCCTCGATTTTTACTATGGGGAGTCCAAATTTCGTGTCTCCTTGCACAAAGAACTTTCTGAAAACAGAAACACCTCAAGAAATCATGTTCTCTATTACCATTTTCGCAGCAGCTGGCCTGTTCGTGACAACGTTGATCCACCCGATCACAGCATCTCCTACGCGAAGAGCCCAAACACCACATGTCAGTCAATTAGCTCCTGCTCTCTTAATGTTGTTATACTTACGAAGGGATAGCAACTGATCTGCACATACGACGGCGGGAACACCTTTGCGGCTTATGGTGATTCGAATATCGATCATGATGTGACTTTGTTCTGTAGTAGCTCTACGGCAGCTCTCGGCTGCAAGATGAACAGTGTGGTCAAGACCAATCCGGATGCTTCGACCTTCCCCTCGTGCTCAAAGTACGTATTCTCCTATAATTGTTGCCATGATGAGTATTGCAAGCGAGCCGTGAGATACTGTCGGTGGACACCTGTCCTCGAGACATGTCTCAGCACTCGAATTCGGTCTTGAAAGATCAACGCTGATGCTCATGCTCCAACAGGTGTCATTGCCAAGGTCCACTACCATGAGGCAAGGATTCTGCATATATTGCACCTCCTGCAGGACTTTGATCGTAGATCGATCGGCCTAGAAGGGAATTATCCCAGGACTGGCGCGCTGGATGTCGATACGTTATACAGACGCTGATAGCGGGACCCATGGCAACAGTGTTTTGGTATTGCTTGCGATACCGGCTGTGACATTCTGTGATCCGGCCGTGGTCTGTGGGCTTTGAACAGGGGCAGCGGCATGCATGCTATTTGGAATGGCGACGTATTGAGACCATCATAAGGCTCGACGAGTATGATGCCTGTGAGGTGACGAAGTAGACCATGGAGATGAAGACGATGAGCTAGCTTCTGAAGTCCGAGCGGTCCGAGGGGCCTCGGACAGACGGTGCCAAGAAAACAACGGCCCAAATCCGCGCTAGCTAGAGTAGCCAATCAAACGCGGTCTGTCGTGTTTGGGATCTCAACAGTCAAGACTTCACGGAGAGGTCCTCATGAGCCTCCAGTTTTACATCTTCAGCTCCATCTGATTGCGAGATGCAAAGACCACACGAATACCTAACTGAAGCATATGTAAACGGACTCAGTATAACCTCCACTTTATCAGCTTTAGTATTCGCATACTGGTTCTACAACTATGTGCAACGGCGACGTCAATATCAAGTAGGTTGTGTAGAAGGTCATGTTGATGGAATGATCTGACTCGGTGTATGCATAAAGGCCGACACAGCATTCGGTGCGCAACATGGCTGTCAGGACATGGCCGTAGAATACCCTGTCAAATGGCCGTTTGGACTCGATGTGCTCAAAGCACAATACAAAGCCAATGCAGATCAAGGTCTTCTTGCATACCAGCAGCCGACTATAGATGCCTTAGGACCCAATTTCATGATGAAGCTATTAGGAACTGTGGGTTATACGACAATGGATCCTACAAACGTTGAGGCTATTCTCTCATCCAAATTTGCAGGTATGTTCCTTCCTTGCTATCTTACTCAATGTATGATTATCTAGAATTGACCATCCCAAGATTTCGGCATGGGATCTCGACGTGGTGCGATGTATCCCTTCATTGGAGAAGGAATATTCACACAAGATGGGTCCCAATGGAAGCACTCTCGAGATTTGCTGCGTCGCCCCTTTCTCAAAACTCATTATCAGGATCTCAGAAATTTTAATGAACCTATCGACAAGCTTCTTGCCGGCCTCTCTTCTTCAGACGGCGTAATTGACCTACAACCACTGTTCTTTTCTTATACTCTAGCTACCACCACATCGCTTATTTTCGGTCAGCCTATGGATACCTTCAAAGCTACGGAACAAGATACATTCGCTCGTTGCTTTGATTATGCGTCACTGATAAGCTCTTACCGGGTGCGGCTTCAGGACCTTTACTGGCTTTATAATCCTTCGGAATACAGAAATTCTTGTCAGACCGTGAAAGCCTTTGCCAGCATATTCGTCAATCAGGCCCTGCGAGACAAAGACAATGGAACCGGTGGACAAGAATCAGATCGTTATGCATTCATTCAAGATCTCCACAACGAACTCCGAGATCCGAGTCTTGTTCGTGATCAGCTTGTGAACGTTCTATTGGCCGGCAGAGACACCACGGCTTGCCTTCTGTCCTGGACATTGTAAGTACAGTCCGACATGATGCCAATGGTCTTGGTTTTGCTTCAAGAAAAGATTAATAAACTCCTAGCTTCCTCCTAGTCCGCCATCCGTCAACTCTAGACCGTCTTCGCAATGAGATCCGATCAATCGTAGGAGATGATGTGGAATTGAGCAGGGTTCACATCCAAAAGATGCTCTACCTAAGGTGTATATTGAATGAGAGTGGGTACCATACTCTCCAGACTGCGCCGGGCGACTGACTCTCCCAGCTCTTCGCCTCTACCCCCCAATTCCAATAAACGTCCGCATAGCTCAGAAAACAACCGTTATCCCTCACGGTGGTGGCCCACACGGCACCTCTCCGGTCCTAGTCCGTAAAGACACAGGCATCGGCTTCGTAGCATATTACATGCACCGACGGAAAGATCTATACGGCGACGATGCAATGGACTTTCGGCCTGAGCGATGGGAGAAAGACAACCTTGCCAACGTTGGATATGCTTACCTGCCCTTCCACGGCGGGCCTAGGTTGTGTCTTGGGCGTGAGTTCCCCCATCCCTCCCTACGTATCAAAACACTTGAGCGGGGTTGACGAATATCAGAGGACTTTGCGTTGACGGAAGCGTCCTACGCCATCGTCCGCATCTTGCAGGCTTTCCCGAACCTCAGACTGCCGCCAAATTACCCAGTCGTGCCGACCGGTCAAGAGAAGCAGAACCTTTCGATCTTTCTCTCGAGTGCAGATGGCTGCAAAGTGCTGGTACACTGACGGAGTTCCAGCGCTGCTGGAAGCGTAGAAGGGCGCCAGATTGAAATCGAGCGCGATATTACGAATACTAACACTATCTGCTACAGGATAGTGGCGTATTGAGATCAGACCAGTGCCAAATTTTGACAATGAAGAGGGGTTGGACCAATTCACCTTTGAGGCTTGACACAAATAGAAAATTGACATTTAATCTCATCGCCGCATAACGACAAGAGGAGTCGCGACACATGGCGGCGTCAAGGACCTTCCGAGCATGACCTAGGAATTGGAATGAGCTAATGTGGCATAAAATGGTAGGAAAACGGCGCCACCAATGATCTCGTAGGTAGGCACTATCCGAAATTCGCTGCTATCCATCAAATGATAGGTTCAAAACATTAGTATCTGAAATCGGCCCTCTCAAACAACAATCCACGGACCCGCACCTCCGATTCAGCGTACTCCAACCAGCAAGCTCAATCCCGCAATAGCATGGATGCGCATACTTGGGGCGAACCACTTATCGCCCAAAAGCATCCGAGATCTGCATCTCTGATTCAGCTGAAATTCATAGAGTGGCCGACAAATAATGCGAGCGTTGAATAGACGCCAAGAGACAAGTACGAATTATATCTACGAACTAATCTTCTCATTCAGCATAAAAATACATGGGTCTGAGCTATGGACATGATCCGCAATCGCCATCTATACAGTTAGGGTATTATTGAGGGAACTGGCAAGACAAAGGGCTGTTTTTCCTCTGGCTGGACAGCCTGTAATAGTAGAGTAGCCCTCAAATTTACCCATAGCCACGTTTACTCACAACGATGAGCAATTGTAGCGGAAAAAGGGACGCTGTCATTGGTCCACATGGTGGTACCACCTCGGTTTCCGAGGACAAAGCAGTGTCTTATTCTCCTAGAGATGCATGATGCCATTGGCAAATGAAGCGAACCGTAAGCTAACTTGATGAGCGCCATGATTAGAGACCAAGCGTGGATATGGCAGTATGCATAAGGAGGAGCGGCACTGTTGTAGTATAGACACAGACCTGGAATACAGAAACTTTCAGTGAGGCATCAGAGTAAACGGCAGTCTTGATGGGAAGACTTTTGAAGGATCTCAAGACAGTTGCATCCTACAAAAAGCCTTTCGCTGTAGAGATGATATGCTAGAGCTATTCCATGTTCTTCCTTTTAGCAACAGCGCGCCCAAAACTCTTTGCACTTCTGAAGCCCTTGCGTTCCTCGCCGACCCTGAGATACAGATCTACCTCATCGTCTTCGGGAGAGCATGTAGGTATTTGCTGCTGAATGGGATGCACAAGGCCACTCTGGCGGCTCTTGGAATGGTCACTTGAAAGCTCTACGTTATGGATCGATATCTTGTTGCTTCGACCAGAGGCTACGTCGTCTTCGTATGGGCGGGGGTTCTTCGACTGGCTCGCTGCTTGAGTCTTTCTCTTCAATGGCCTTACCAGATTCTCCTTTCCATCATTCAGCACTGAGAGAGGACGCTTGTCATTTTGGATAACATAGCCGGTAGCGGGTGCTGTTGCTGCTGGACCCGGAAAATAGGGACTTGTATGTTCTCGGTTCAGCGTCACCTGCAAGGGTCTACGGTAAGACGTTTCAGGCCTGGGCTTCGATGGCGGAGGCATTGCAAGTAACTAGGTCACAGTCAGTTCAGCCCGAGCACAAGACTTTGTTAGCCATACATCAATTTCTTTCCGGACATTCATGAAAACCTTCAGATCTTCTTGAAAATCTTGTGCTGCTCGGGTAGGCATCCAGCCTTTGATGATGTGCTGATATCGTTCCTCGAATAGCTTCCCACCATCGCTAGATGTGAACCATTCATGTGCTAATGCTTGTTTCACTTTAGCTCTCCTTGACTCATCCAGAACGAGTAGTCGCTTAATGAAGTCTTTCGCTTGATGATATACGTCGTTCCACAGCGGGCTGTGATCTAATGCATCAAGATCGCATTTGGATGCAGCCTCGAGGATGGCCGCCGCCGAGTCTTGTCGGTCCAGGTCTTGTGAGTCGGCAAAGTAGGATCTCCCTAAGAAAAGAGTTGTGGTCAAAGCCCCAACACTCCACATATCGGCACCCATCGTATACCCTACCTTTCTTACGTAGGGATTTGCGCCATGGACCTCACTATGCACATGGCTAAGTCTCTACGGTACTTGCACAAGGAAGGAGCGCTTACGGAGCAACATAGTCCGCCGTTCCAACGCAAGATTGCATGCGTGACTTGGGGGCTTTGATAGAGTGGCCGAAATCCGTCAGGATGACTCGTGCACCAACGGCCGGGAATGACATCAACACATTTTCTGGCTTGAGGTCTCTATGTGTAATCTTAATTCCGTGAAGATACTCCAGAGCTTTGAGAATCTGGTAAACAATCAAAGATGCATCGGTATCGGCAAGAGGTCCATTCGTTTGATCGACGTAAGACCTAAGGTCCCCACCTGCGATCAGATTTTCGATGATGTATCTAGGAAGCGTCAGACTTGTCCATAAGCTGGGCATGAAAGCCATACATGTTATTATCCGTGTGGAATACGCGCTCAATATGGATGATATTTGGCTGTATAGCCCCTTAGTGAGAGCTGCATGACCATGCAAATGAGTGTCTTACATGGGTGATATCTTTCACTATATCGACTTCTCGCCACAGCTTCAGGGCGAAGGCCTTCTCCTTGGCTCGCGTGTTTTCTGTCAGGCGGACAATTTTGCATGCAACTTGGCAGGATCTAAAGCAGTCCACAGCCATCAGCACTCTGCCGGAGCCCCCAGCCCCTAATTGACGGTCCGTCATGCGATACAAATTTTTGAACGACTATAGCAGGTAAGGCTAGATCCGTATCTTCTTAAGCAAATGCACTACTCACATCCAGTTCTGTCTTTTGCACTTGCATGTACTCGGCATCCGGCTCGATGTTTATCGGCTTTGAGATGGCTGCAGCACCGAAGATGAAGTAAGTGCTATCGCAGATTCTGATCTTGTCTCCATCGCTAAGGAGAACAGCACATCCTCGGCCAATGACCGCTTCTTCTTCGCGTAGTCCACTTTTGTAGATCCAATAAGACCCATTAGTTGAGAGATCTTGTGCGTAAACGAATGCTTGACGTGGCTCATCATTGTACATAATGGAATATATATTGAGATGGTGGTTTGACACCGACGGATCATCAACAACAATTTGACTGGAACGCTTAGTAACCATGGTGACGCCAATTTCGAGGAGACGTACCATCTTGTAGTATCTCTTCCTATGAGGACGACCTCGTTCTCGTGGATGTTATAAACATTCGTGTCTATGGACAACTCAGAAAGACGTCAGCTGGCTCCGGTGGCCATGAACCTCACTCGATGGGTCACTGTCTTCATTAATTGTGCTCGTCAACCACCCAAGCAAAGAACGATCCTCTGGTGAAAGCATCTTCGAATATGTGATGATTTCAAATTTGGAAATCTGCGAGACGCTGCAAAAGCGAGGCAACTGTTAGGTATGAAAGAATGCCGGAGAAATGAAGACCAGATGGATGAGAAGACTAGCTTGAGAGTAGATACAAGAGGACGCTCCCGAGCACGTATTACCGATCTCAAGCAGGGACCCAGCTGTGTTTGAGCCGTTCTATAGTCGGAAGTGCTCCACCTCAACCACCAGCAACAGCGACAACATCCACCACACTTGGAGAGGGAGAAGATGAAACGACTTTTTAGAAGCGTCAAGACGGAAACTTGGCAGGGTCCAATGACGCTAGCACCAGAAAGCACTAGTGCATCAAGCGAGCACACACAAAATGGAGCTCCCCACTTGGACTCCATTTCTCTACCAGCATCAACCTCATCCTCAACGACGAGTAAGTACCTTCTGTACCCATGATTGTACCTCTTTGCGCTGCAGCTAGCACCCGACTATCATTACATTAATAGTGGGGCATGCCCCAAGAGCTGGCTGACCCGCTGTTTTCCACAGTTCACCTAGTTGTTGACCATGAGAGCGAAGTGGAGGAAGAAGCGCGTCCGACGCCTCAAGCGTAAGAGAAGAAAGACGAGAGCTCGCAGGTACGCTCTGACCATTCAATTGGCAGCTCTCACAGCTTCCGTTCGAGTCTTGTACCAAGCTGATGGTCGTGTGCCTCACAGCAAGTAAACACACATCTACTCGATCTACGCTCCCATCTCCCTCACAGCTCGTCACCACCAATTACCACACACATCAGTGAATTAAGCGACATACCCCCAACCGCGTACCAACATGCATGATAATACAAATCCGGAGGCACGAGAGGGTATGGGGTGTGCCGAGGACGGATTGAGGAGAGAATGGGGGCGCGTCAATTCCTTTGTCGAGCAGGCAGTGGGTGTTCTTGCAAACGAAATGCTGCAGTCTGATCGAATAGCCTGAGAAGGGACGGTCCACCACAGCATAGCAAATGTTACTAGCACGCAATGGAAAAGAAGACTTGCTTCTTAGCAATATGCCTTGATATGGCGTGATTGGATTTGAGATGATCGGATCTCAGATGAATATGTTACGCCACCATGCCCTTATCGTCGATCGTTGTCCCGCGTCCCTCTTAACACCACGCTATGCATATCGAAAAGATTATGTTCATTAAGCACATCAGAACCTGATTTCATAGCTCCCTGCTCTTGTCATATATCGAACCCATTTCACACTTCCATAATTATTCTTTTCAAAGACCTTCAGATAGCGCACCAACAGTCCAGAACTCGTAAACATCAACAAGCTAAAGCTCAAACTCAATGGCGGTCTACTCCACGCCTTCTGGTTCGTCATACTTGTCAAGCTTGCCTCGGCAGATAGCACAAACTCGCTCTGTCCAGTAAAGCGAGGGATCTTCCATACGATGTTATTTTGTTCAGGCTCATATTTGGCTTTGCCTTGGGTCACCCTTTCTGTGATACGAGCAGCATTCAAGGGTGTAGGGACGCGAATGACGACATTTGTAGCGAAGAGTTTGCTGCCGTAGTTGGCTTTGATAGCTATGCTGTATTCAACCTTGGACTTGCCGATCTCGTTGACGATCGCGTGGACTTTGAAGGGTAGGTTGACGTTCTCCGTAGCTCTATAGCGCATGAGCTCGAATTCGCCATCAGGTGGTATAAAAGAGATGATTCGGTCTGCGTCGAATTTGCCTAGCTTGACACATTGATGGAATTGGCAGTCCTCCAGCGTCACGCTACCTGCAGCTGCTTTTGTGGCTTTTGTACCAGCCGTATTGCCTGAGGGTGCCGAAAGGCTGTCGCCGTCCAAGAGGAGTCGATCATTGAGACCGAACTTGCACTCCGGAGTCCCGGAAAGGTAGGCTCTCATCACGATCTGGCCATTGACGTCTGCTCGGAGGACTGTACCTGTAGCTGACATGAGAAGGTTTACATCTTCTATCACATCAACAAAGGCTTCGTTCTTCCGGTAACGTATATCTGACCGCCGCCATGACAAAGCCCCTGTAGCCTGCATTGTGATCCTAGAAGAATCTTCCATAGTCCGTTCCGACTTTACGCCCTCCGTCGTAATATACATCTTCAGCGTATCCGTCTCCGTATTTTGAGGGTATCCAAAGTCCAGTATTTCTGCCATTGCACATCAGCTGCCATGCCACGTTGAAACTACTTTTGCGGAGTATGAACACACCATCTAGTAACTCATATACAAGCACAAAATTGTTCTTCACTGCCTCCTCGTCAAATTTCCCAAAATACCCCCTCCCTAAACCCACCAATCTGTACAGGAATTCGAACACAAGTGCTGCATTGGCATTGCTCTTTGTTATCGCCAGCAAGTATATATTCTCATGTTTGACATGGCTGAAGGTCGTGGAGCCGAGCGTGAGGATGGGAGAGCGGACTTGAGAATTTGAGATGACTTGGATGCGGAAGACGTCGGCGAGACGAGGGCGGCAGTCGTTGCGAAAGGCGCGGAAGATGAGGTTCTCGCCTTTTTGATTGAAGATGAGAATACCGGAGAGCATAGTAGAATATGGTAGAGCGTGGTTGGGGAGGGTCAGGCCTCACGAAGATTGGAATTCGAGGTAGTAAACTACGCTACGCTCCACCAAGGAAGGATTATCGGCAAGTCTAGAAGATATTTTGTTCGGTAGATTTAGCTCTTTGTTAAAGACATACCCCCTCCCAGTGGTATCAATTCGGAAACTCAATCAACCATCGCTATCGAAGCTCGAAACACGTCCATCTTCCTTACCCAACGATAAACGAGACCCCCATCCAGACCTCCCAAGCCATATCACAGACCTTAGTCAGACTGCCTCACCGTCTCTCAGACCCTCTCCTTCTTCGCCTGTACCCCGCTCTTTCCTTCTCTTCTCCGATGCCTTCGCGACATCAGCCTCCTCATGCACTCTCCATGTGAAGAAAGCAGCCACCAGCGCTGCCAGGCCTCCAAATCTAAGGACCCAAGCCACGCTCCAATCGTATGGCTGTCCTCTCGGTTTTTGGGCCAACTTGAATATAGCGGACGATACGAGTGTTGCGACGATCTGTGGGGCCGCGACAGCAACATTATGGAGGCCGAGTATGACGCCCGCTTGATCGTCTTGCTTGCCTACAATAGCGTCTTCGCCTTCAAAATCAGCCCGGCCACGGTCGGAGATGCCACGTCTTCGGGCCTCAGAGTCGCGCTTCGATATCTCGGCGGAAATCAATGCAAAGGGCGCCCAAAGAGTCAGCGCCCACGGTACGCCCACGAAAGCTGTTAACACCGTAGCTTGTTTTGCCGTTCGAATAAAGAAAGTCGATGCCATGCAAAGAGCAAAAACAATGTGCGCGAGCATCCAGGCGCGGCGGAGGGTGAGCCAGGGGATCTGAACCAGGTCCAGGAGGCGTGCGAGACGGGCGTGAAGATTTGCGCTCGGGCTGGGTGCGGGAGGAAAGAAGGAGGACATCGAAGCGGAAAGTGTAGCTGGAGTGCCCGGTGTGTGGTGGGCAGATGATGGGGTCTTAATAGTTGGTTCTGGGATGCGGTAGGAGGGGACGACCAGAAACGGCAGCAGCATGTTGGCAGCGAACGATGTGATTGCGAAGATTAGAAGGGCGAAAGTAGCTTTGCGCGTTGCGTCTTCCCAGGCTTGATCAACTTCATCGGGAGTGAGGTTGGGATTTGCGGCGAAGTGAGGGTTTACTTCGAGTTGGCCGATGTAAGTCGTCATATAAAAGAGGAAGCCAAACCATCCAATCCAGTTGAAGAACTGAACTTCGCATACTCTGCGGATTTGAGGCGGGAGGCGGACGATGGAATTGAACACTTGGCGGAAGAAGGAGATGACCCCCAGGCTTGTATCAGGGGGAGGACCTTCTAAGCGAGGATCGCGTTCGCGAATATATAGACATGAGATGGAGACTGTCCCGCAGAGAGCGACGCAGGCGATCGAGCACAGTACTTGGAACTGAGTGTGCCCAAGCCATGGCAAGATTGAAGGAAGATGGACATAACCGGAAAGATATCCGAGAATGTTGCCTACGCCAGTTATTCGGCCAGCCCAGGCATTGGCATCTTCTTGTTGATGCGTTGGCGCGTTGTCTACGATAAATGCACGTACCCCTGCTTGGACTGTGACATGTCAGCGAAGGAGATGGTGCAGGTGAGGTTTAGCATTTACCAGTGTTGATCGCAAAGTCTAGTATGTAGACGCAAAGTATTGCCCAGATGATGGAGCATACCTTAACGCCATGTGACTCCGGGTCGGCCCCGAAAAGCCCAAGAAATCCGTGGACAATCTCTCTTGTCCATGCCAGAGCTAATAGAGAAATTGCCGTAGCAAAAGCGCCTGAGAGCATGAATGGTACCCTCTTTCCATATTTGATGCGGCAATTATCGCTTCGAATACCTACGTACGGCTGGACTAGTGTACCAGACAAAGGCCCAGCGATCCACACGAAAGCTAGAAGTGCCTTGCTCATTCCCAGAGACAAAAGATATGGCTATTCAGGAGCAGTCGGTCAGTCGGGTCACCACCATCGGGAGCCATGGTACGTACCGATCCATATGACAACTCAGTCGCCCATGCTATTTGTAATCTGCATATCATCCGTTAATGCTCGTGATCTCCCTATCAAGTTCACGGGGGTTCGGGCAGAGTACTTCTCACCCTCCAATACTTAAGGTCAGTATGAAGAGATAGAACACGCTCTTCGACTGCTCTTGTTGCCCGTCGCTCCAATCCAAAAGCTCTGTAGGAGTATCATGGCCTTCGAAAGCGCGGTCGCCCTGAGATCTGACGGGCGACAAGAGAGGCGAGTCCTCATCCAGGTCCAGGGAATGCCCTTCTCCTTCGTGGTCTTTCGTGGAGCCCGGGGATGAGGGTGAATAACGTCCATTTGTCCCTTGCTTCCGCGTATGCTTACTGGACGATGTGAACCTTGTCTGCGAGGTTGATCCATTCCTAGCCATCAATTTTGCAATTTTTATGAGCGTTCAAGGTGGGGACTGTGAGAAAAGGCGATCGTGGGAGTCGCAGCTGTTTGCCTTTGGAAGGCCTTGACCGTCGAAATGTCGATGTGACGGTAATAAGAAACATATGACTCTATGGTGTTGCGTATGCCGCCATCATCTGTCTTCCTCCGAGGCAGGACTGGGGCTGAGTGACCGAGTCAGAAGCCTACCTCCAATGAGGGCCTCATGGACCTCTCGATAGATCGACAGGATGCAGTGGCTCGGTGAAGGAAGGTTCAGTAGGATGCGATTAGTTTCTTTGACTTCTATCCATAATAGGACTTTAGGATGCTCCGATAATGGTAGGTATAATTCCTCAATACACGCGGGGACTGAGGCTTCTGACGTTGGATCGTCGGGAGCCGGTACAACCGTTGCACTAATGTAGATCATGCTTGGCCGCTTTATCCCTCTCCCATGAATGTATGAGTCCTGGAAATCGTTCATGATTTTCCTGAGGTGAGGATTCAGATGGACGAAATGAGGACTGTTGTTTGCACGCGGTATTGTCCTAAAAGGAAGGGGTAGCATTATGGTATATGTAGACCAAGCCCTGAGGGTAATGCATTATGCGGGACTGTTCCTAATCAGGTGTTGCCCTATGTGGGTTTGGCGATACACGCCTAGCGTTAATCTAAAAGTGCCTCAAGGCGCTGGCCTTAGCATCAGTGATATTATAGCGATTCTGACACCTTGTATCTTTTGCGGTGCCCAAAAGTTTTGAATGTCTGACAGCGATAGTTGCGTTTTGCAATCGAAGACGCTGCTTGCGTCGCGTCCTACCTCCCAAGCATGGCTTCTCTCATGAGCAGCACGGTCTTCGAACTCTTGAGTAGGGACGACCAGACCCTCGCTCCATATTGCATGCTAATGGATTGGCCCTTCAGAGCGAGAATCCGAAGATGCCGACCCAGATGGTGGTGAGTAGTCTATTGCGTATTACTTCACAAGACCCTTCATTCTGACGCGAGCATATTATAGAGCCAAAAGCTGGCGAAAAAGAGATCTTTTCCTCATGGGCCCTTTTCATCCTGATAATGCTCCTCATTGTTGCCCTCTTCGCGAGCTACATGTTGCAGCACAAGAAAATTCAGGCTGTACATGAAACTGTCTTATCAATCTTCGCTGGTATGGGTCCTGCGGTGATGTTAAAGAGCGCCAGGTCCACTAAACAAACACACAGGCATGGCCGCTGGACTCGTAATAAAGTTAACCGAAGGGAATTTTATCCAAGAAAATGTCAGCTTCGACTATCAGTTCTTTTTCAACCTCCTCCTCCCTCCCATCATCCTTGCCTCTGGGTACGAATTACATCAAGCCAATTTCTTCCGAAACATAGGCACAATATTGACCTTCGCATTTGCCGGGACGTTCATATCCGCGGTTGTTCTGGGATTATTTCTGTGGCTATGGACACGAATCCCGCTCGATGGATTTCAAATCTCGTTCATCGAAGCAATTTCTGTGGGGGCTACACTGTCTGCAACAGATCCAGTTACTATCCTTGCTATCTTCAATACATACAAAGTCGATCCGAAACTGTATACTGTAATATTTGGAGAGTCCATCTTGAATGACGCAATCGCGATTGTCATATTCGACACTGCTCAACGATACAAGACGGACAGCAACAAAGAGGCAACGCTAACTATTGCCAGCTTCTTTGAAGCCATCGGCATCTTCTTCTTAGTTTTCTTTGGAAGTCTCTTGATTGGCGTTGCTGTGGGTATTGGGACAGCGCTCCTACTGAAATTCACACTTGTCCGCCGCTTCCCCAAAATCGAGAGCTGTTTAATCATTCTAATTGCATACGCGAGCTATTATTTCGCCAATGGTGCACATATGTCTGGTTCGTACCTGCAAGGGACAAGCAATCACTTTCGACAAAGCAATGCTGACAACCCAGTAGGCATTGTCAGCCTCCTGTTCTGCGGGATCACTCTGAAGCACTACGCATATTATAACATGTCACGACGTACACAATTGACAACGAAATACATGTTCTCAGCACTAGCACAACTTTCCGAGAACTTCATCTTTATCTACCTAGGCCTTACATTATTCACCGAAACCACTTTATATTTCAAGCCATTGTTTATATTGATCACCGTCATTGGTATTTGTGCTGCCAGGTGGTGCGCAGTCTTCCCTCTCTCCAAGGCAATCAACTGGTTCATCCGCTATCGCGCCAAGCGGCGAGGTATGGATGTAGCTGACGAGCTCCCATACTCATATCAAGTCATGCTTTTCTGGGCGGGGCTGCGCGGTGCCGTAGGCGTTGCATTGGCTGCGGGTTTGACAGGAAAAAACGGTCCGACTTTACAGGCAACAGTGCTTGTGGTGGTCGTGCTGACTGTCATCATTTTCGGCGGCACTACGGCGCGTATGTTAGAGATCATGGGGATACGAACCGGTGTGGTAGAAGAGATCGATTCGGATGACGAGTTCGATATTGAAACAGCTACCAATGGAACATACTATAAGAGTACCGGAACAGGCCTCGGCTATGTGCCGCAATCGAAAAGCAGTGGCACTCGGCTCGACAAAGTTGGGCTTCGTCTGAATGGGGGCACTGACTCTGCCCAAGGTAGCTATAGTAGCGGTACTCCTAGTGTCAGTCCGCCAAATAGACCTACTTCCCGCAACAACTCGACGGTTGGCCAAAGAGAGAGGGATGCATTACAAGCGCAGCAGTCGTTACTCGCCCGTGAGGAAACGATGCCGAGCGATGAAGACGACATCTACTCTGATAGCGACTTGCCGCCAGCGGCTAGGACACGCCCTCCGCGGGGAAAGGCGACTCCACCGAGCAGGTCTGCGACAGCTGGCCCATCGCATGCAGCTGCAGGCCAGCCAGCAGGTAGCGATGTTCATCTGAGCGCCAGCGGGGCCATCAGCCAACTCTTTTCCGGCACATCGGACGAGCAAGCAGCATGGTTCACCCAGCTTGATGAAGGCTTTATCAAGCCGAAATTACTACTTGATCAAAATAGAAAACATGGCGGCGTTTAGGAGTTTGTAAGGTAGAAGTGATACCCTAGGAGCGGTTGGTCGGATGCATATGGGACAAAGGCGTCGCTTCGAAATCCTGTTGACATGGCTTTTCCAAATGAAGTATTTTAGTAAATGAGCGGTTTTTGAAAAACGGCATGCACGAGGAATTACCATACGTGCTTTAGATGGTGAAACCTCTGGACAGGTTCAATTTGCTCGCAGCAACTTTGTACCAGGTCGGCAGGCAAGTGGAGGGGCAAGAACCGTTCGCGGCGTGGTTGGTTGCGTTGAAATCTGGCAATGGAAGCTAAACCGTTCCAGGATGAGCTTAAAAGAGGGAAATCAACGAAAGGATAATGACCAGCTGCGGTCCCATGAGACGCGACCCACGGGTGGCAGAATTCCATAGCAATACCTAATATTGTTCCATCATTTCACAGAAAGCACGAGGTCGTGCATGTAGCAAGAATCACGAAAATTTTAGATGTTCAGTATCGTAGCTGTATTCAATGACCCAGTAAAGGAAAGTCGGTCCAAGGTCCACTCCACGGCAAATTATTAGACATGGGCGCGCTCGGTTTGGCTGGCTCAAGAGGCTGCCACGCCTTCATCATGGATCCCAACTTCCGGCCAACCTCTCCCATATCTATCCATCCCCCTACCCACATCATCCACATCATCCACCTCGACGACGAAGCTCGTCGTCGCCGTCAAGGGCGAAGCTCCTCCGCAATATTCACATCCGCGCTGACTGAGCTTCTCTTGCGCGCTACTGAGGGTCAACAGGATCTGCAAGGACCAAAAGTGGCTTCATTGACCTCTGCTTGTACCTGTGATTAAGCCACCTCACTCCATCACCCATTCCACCCACCCTGGGACACTATGTTCTCCGCGTCCACCGGCTCCGCCAGATAAAGTGCTTCGACAAGGGTCAAAGAACAAAGTCTAATGGCGGGATCAAGGCTCACCTGAGACACGATGCCTATTCTCTCAGGACCAATGATGGAGGGATCTCCCGAGGAAGACAATCGTAGGAGAAGAAACAGTTATGCACAATCGCCTACACATAGCCATCCTTACTCGCCCAACAATAGGACACACCCTCAATCACCATACAACCAATACTCCTCTCGAACTTCCGCATCCGCCACGATGTCGCAACCCTCCGCCATCAGTCCACGCTTGGGACCTCCACCATCACCTAAAATGACCGGTCCTTCCCTGAACGGCGCGATATACTCAGACAGAGACACTGGTCGCTCTACCCGCTATGATCCAATATCAGAACACCGTGAAGGACAATCAGGTTGGAGACAGTCACCATACCATACACGCTCACCGAAGGAGGTACGCTGACCTCCCTCTGCCATAGCCTTTCATGCTATGTTGAACTTCATTGCATGGATGCTAATAGCGAATGTTTCATAGACCCGAGAACATGGTCCATACCCCACTCAGTATGATGAGTCAAAGACATCGCCCATAATCTACCGCTCTCCGACTGTGCCTCAATTCTCGCATCACTCACCAACGCTTCCTACACCTCACGGACATCCACCCAGTCGACGAGACTCCATTCCGCAGTCCCCAGCCAGGAGCGCCCTCGAGAGCCCCGACCATCCGCCCGGCAATCACACCTATCAATCTCGAACGAACGGTTCCATGGACCGCCCGTCTTCTCAGGGTACTATTGACGAGGACATTGGAGAGAATTACCCAAAACCTTCACTGGACATAAAGACAACCAGGACCAAAGATCCGATGGCTTTCGCCAACATTCTGTCCAGCAATGATCCTGATCCACCCAAATCGACGCCCCGATCTACGCCAGCTTCAAAGCAATTGAAGAGCGCTTCATATACTCCGAATGGTGATGCCAAGTCATCTACTGCAACCTCCCGGGCGGCGGCTACGAAGGTCACCTCTTCACCGAAGGACCCTGGGAAGCGATCTATCAGGGCCGAGTATGAACCGAATGCTCGGGTGAAGGGCGTAGGCACCAGCAAGCCCAAGCCGGGCGGAACATCTGACAAAGAGAACGAGAAAGTCAAAAAAGAGATGGCGCGGATTGACGCGATGGAAAAAAGTGACCTTGAATCCCCGGACTTCGAAGACGATAAGCAGAAGCATGCTCAGGCATCACAGAAGCGGCAACGAGATGTTGAAGCTATCGAAGACATCAAACGGAAAGTAAGTGGGGCGTCTTCGCTTCCCCGGGGTGCTATAATCATTGACTGAACCTTCATAGCGTCGCCGCACGGCAACTTTCAAAACAGTCTCTCTCCAATTTGGGTCACACGCGGACGCAGGTAGGCAGCGCTTCAGGAATATTTACGAGAGTGCCGCCCTGCAGGAGGTACAGCATAAAGAGGTCCAAGATGAGAAAGAACGAAAGAAAGACATGCAGCGCAAGCGTCGACGCGAAAAGACTCTCCAAACACAAAACCAGATCCAGAAGGAGGCTCTCGAGAAAGTCAAATTGGCAGACGATGAGGCTGAGCGAGAAAAGTTCAGGAGGGAAGCACAGAAGGCAGAGAAAAAGGCTAAGACCACAAAGAGGATCCTAGAACAGGGTGACATACCTGAAGAGATTCGAGAAGTGACGCCCTTGGCACCAAATCTCGAGGGCGGCACTATGGGCTCATTTCCAAGCGGCAGCATTATATCACCCGAACCCGTCAAAAAGAAGGCGAAGGGACCTACCGTACGACCGAAGAAGTCCAAAGAAAAAAAGCAGGCAGAGAAAGATGCTGCCGAGGCAGGGTGGGCGGCAGGCTGGTCGGGGGTACAACGCGATACCGACGATCTCGTCCTGATCGCACCTGCACCGAAAGAGGACAATAGGCGAGAAACCTTGATGAGAGAGACGAAGGAAATCAGACAGCCAAAAGAGATCGCAAAGGAAGCTTCGCCTGCTACGCCTGTATTGACAAATTACGCTTCCAAGGGATACACGCAAATGTACGAACAAATTTGGAAGGAGATCGCCCGTAAGGATGTGCCCAAGGTTTATAGGATTAAGGAGACATCTCTATCGACCAAGCAATCCAATCTGCGTAAGACTGCTCAGCTGGCTAGTAAGGAGGCGCGAAGGTGGCAGCTTCGCACCAATAAAGGCACGAAGGACGTCCAGGCTCGGGCGAAGAGAAGCATGAGAGAGATGATGTCTTTCTGGAAGCGTAACGAGAGGGCGGAGCGAGACTCGAGAAAGGTAGCCGAGAAACAAGAGCTCGAAAATGCAAAGAAGGCCGAGGCAGATCGCGAGTCCAATAGACAGAAGCGTAAGCTTAACTTCTTAATCTCGCAGACGGAGTTGTATTCGCATTTTATCGGCAAGAAGGTCAAGACCGATGAGGTAGAGCGATCTACCGACAGTCCCGATGTTGGGGTATCTACGGAGACCGTGAAGCCAGGAAGAGCAGACGCGCGCACGATCACACTGCCAGATAGCGTGGGCAAGGTTGGGACCAAAGTCACCAACTTCGAGGACCTCGATTTCGACGCTGAGGACGAGACTGTCCTTAGAGAAGCTGCAATGGCAAATGCGCAGAATGCTGTTCAAGAAGCTCAGAACAAAGCTCGCGCATTCAATGGGGAAGAAAATCAGGTCCAAGCTCAATTCGATGATGGCGAGATGAACTTTCAGAATCCTACTGGATTAGGAGACATTGACGTTGCTCAGCCCAAGATGCTGAATGCTCAATTGAAGGAGTATCAGCTTAAAGGTCTCAATTGGTTGGTTAACCTTTACGAGCAGGGCATCAACGGTATTCTGGCAGATGAGATGGGTCTGGGCAAGACGGTACAATCTATATCTGTCATGGCCTACCTCGCGGAGAAACACAACATTTGGGGTCCATTCCTGGTCATCGCTCCGGCGTCTACATTACACAATTGGCAACAGGAGATAACGCGCTTCGTGCCTGGCCTGAAATGTTTGCCCTACTGGGGAACTGCAAAGGACCGAAAAGTCTTGCGCAAATTCTGGGATCGGAAGCATATCACTTACACCAAAGAGTCCCCCTTCCATGTTCTCATTACTTCTTACCAGCTGGTCGTCCATGATACCCAATACTTCCAGAAGATAAAATGGCAATATATGATTCTGGATGAGGCTCAGGCTATTAAGTCTTCGCAGAGTTCGAGGTGGAAGAGCTTGCTAGGTTTTCATTGCCGGAATCGTCTATTACTTACTGGCACGCCAATCCAGAACAATATGCAGGAGCTGTGGGCTCTTCTGCATTTTATCATGCCTAGTCTCTTCGACTCCCATGACGAGTTTAGCGATTGGTTTTCAAAGGACATCGAGAGCCACGCTCAGAGCAACACGAAGCTAAATGAAGACCAGCTGAAGCGACTACACATGATTCTCAAGCCTTTCATGTTGCGGCGTATCAAAAAGCATGTGCAGAAAGAGCTTGGGGACAAAATAGAGGAGGACGTCTTCTGTGATTTGACGTACCGTCAACGAGCTTACTATGGCAATCTGAGAAACCGCATCAGCATCATGGATCTCATCGAGAAGGCTGCTGTAGGAGATGATCAAGACACTGCAACGTTGATGAACCTCGTCATGCAATTTCGGAAAGTCTGCAACCATCCGGATTTATTCGAGAGGGCCGAGACGAGCTCGCCATACGCATTAGCGCATTACGCCGAGACGGCATCTTTCTTGAGGGAAGGCAATAACGTCAATGTTGCCTATTCCACCAGAAACCTGATTGAGTATGATCTTCCTCGATTGCTTTGTAGCCCAGAAGCTAGACTCGATGTTGCTGGCCCTGGGAATCCCACAGCTGGGACCAAAGGCAGATACCTGAAGCAACTGATGAATATTTGGACGCCCGACAACATCCATAAGAACATGTCAGGGACCCGTCCTTTTGCTTGGATGCGTTTCGCGGACATCTCGCCAAGCGAGGCTCGCATTGCAGCTCATAGCGGTGTGGCGGAGCGAGCAATTTCCCTTGGGAATAAGTCTCCTCGTCTTGCGAGATTTAAAGTTGTGTATGACGAGCCCGAAGAAGTTGACTTTACCCCAGCACATGCTCTATTCAACGTTGTTGAGCGCAACGATCGCCGGCCACTCTCGGACGTGACCGAGGACAATCGTCTTCACAAGCTTTTCAATGTCTCCAAAACCGTGTTCGAGGGCCAAGGGCTGAATCTTATTGAGCAATGTGCTCGACCAGGCGCTACGGCACCACCCATTCAAATCTGTTGCTCAGATCAAGGAAGCCGCGTTGAGAAAGAGAACACTATCTTCAACGTGCACCTACGCAAATGTCTTTATGGCATCTCCGAGAGAGACGAGGCTACCCTCCTCGAGGCCAAGGTCGATCCTACGAGATATCCTGTAACCGGCCTGCTTCCACAGCCTTTATCGCAGAAGGCTAGATTCACCAATATCCATGTGCCCTCAATGCGTCGCTTTGTCTCCGACTCCGGTAAGCTTGCCAAGCTTGACCAGCTGCTTCGCGAGCTCAGGAACGGTGGACATCGTGTTCTCCTCTACTTCCAGATGACTCGCATGATCGATCTCATGGAGGAGTATCTCACCTACCGCAACTACAAATATGTCCGACTCGATGGTTCAACCAAGCTCGAAGATCGGAGAGACACGGTGGCCGATTTCCAGACCAAGCCGGAGATCTTCGTCTTCTTGCTCTCTACGCGTGCTGGCGGCTTGGGCATCAACTTGACAGCTGCCGATACCGTCATCTTCTACGATTCGGACTGGAACCCTACGATTGACTCGCAAGCCATGGATCGCGCGCATCGACTGGGTCAGACAAGGCAGGTCACGGTCTACCGTATGATCACGCGCGGTACGATCGAAGAGCGCATCCGTAAGCGAGCACTCCAGAAGGAGGAAGTGCAGAGGGTCGTCATCTCTGGTGGCAGTGGTGCGGGTGTCGACTTCAATACGCGCTCGAAAGAGAATCGCAACAAAGACATTGCGCTCTGGCTCGCAGACGACGATCAAGCGGAGCTGATCGAGAAGAAAGAACAGGAGATTGCGGCCAAGGCTGAAGATGGAAAGAAGGGTGGCAAGAAGAAGGCTAGTGGAAAGAAGAAGGAAATCAATTTGGACGATATGTATCATGAAGGTATGCTGCGCACCATTCAATCCCTACCGTCACTACACTTTACTAATGCAGCTTCTACCCACAGGCGAAGGTCATTTCGAAGGCGAATCCAGCAAACCCTCTGGCGCAGCGACGCCGATGGAAGTGTCGGAGCCGGCAGCACCGGGCAAGCGAAAGGGGATCTCCAAAAAGGCAAAGACGGCGAAGCAACGTCTTGCTATTGCAGATGGGTCTGGCATCTGAGGCAATGTAAAAGGGGGCGGAAAAAGCATGCATTGACGGACGAACGACGATACAAGACGGCGTTGGGTTTTGGAAGGGGAAGGGGTTAGTTGCATGGATTTGTGATCTTGCAGGTGCTGTATTATAGATTAGGGGGTTGTCGGTTGCATGTACGCATTTGGAGGGATGTTTGACTGTGCGCGGTGCCGTGTGGTGCGGTGCGGTGGGGTACGGTGGATTATATCAGGCATGTGAGAAAAGACAGAAGGAACGGCAGATGATGTGTACTGTACTACTGTTGTACGACCGGAACCGAATCGAATCTCTACTGCCAATCATCCGCTTGTCAAGTTAATGTGTATTGCAGCATCGTGTCCAAATCGTCGCATTTTTTAAGTCGAGTATCATGTTCATACGAATGATTTGAGCTTCGTCCTGCTCCCCATCAATGCAGTACGGATGCCGTTTAGCCTTTCTTTTTACCCCTCCTCCATAAAATCGCCATAGAGTTCCTGGGGAGACGCAGACCTCTAGAGATCTTAAAACCACACATACATGCTCTCCTCCAACCACGGTATCACAGCACATCTACACCAACGGTGCCAGTGCTGGCCCAAGTACACGATATATGATGAAAAAACAGTTCGTAACAATGTGGGGGTGGGAGCGATGATATATATCGAATTTGATGTTCCCATTTCATTGCATCTATCAGAACAACAACACATCTCGTTTCTTGAACCGAGAGGTTTGGTATAATGAAAAAGAAAAAGGTTCGCAAGCGTGCATCCAACAGCTATGTGAACCATGCTTTCCCTATTCTCTCCTCCCTCCTTCCTCCCTTTCGTCGCCCGAATCCAATACCAACACCACGCTTCTTCTTTTGTCATCCCCAACCATCTTCGACGGGCATGACGTACATAAAACTACATGAGCTGAACAAGAGGGAAATGTATTGCACACGGGTTGCTATGGCAAAGGCCCATCAACCTGGCAGCTCCCAATCAGCTTGATGCCGATGAGCGTGTTCTGACATGAAAGAGGTCGATTAAGAAGATTCGTGAAAAGTCGTGTGTGCGGCTGGAGTCGCTGGTGTATAAACGCATGTATGGTCGTAAGTAGTGGGCAGTCACATCTGTTGTTGCAGCAGATGCTGCGACGACATCATGGGTGGGGGCCCCATGCCATGGCTGACTCCCATCCCTGTGGTAGGCATGCGCATCGATGCAGCACTCATGTTCGTCATCGCACTCTGCATGTAATTGTGATGGTGCTCTGGCGGCGGTGATAATTCTTCATCAAGGGCACCGAACTCGTTTTCTTCAGCCTCAAGATCCTCGTCGCTGTAATTGTCGAGCTCGCCGTCCGGACGCGCCTCATGCGTCCGACGATGTCTAGAATAGGGGTCAGCTTGGTCAAACGAGGGGGAATGCGATGCGATGCAGAAGAACATACTGTGCAAGGTTATCGGACCTAGAGAACGCTTTGCTGCAGTGGGGGCAAACGTATGGTCGTTCTTGTGTGTGAGTCCTTACGTGCCTAACCGCCGGAGAATTGTCAGCGGCTGCAGAAATTAAGGGATGATGAAGAACGCTAAGAATAGCACGAATAGGGGCTACATACCTTTTCAGATGTTCTAACCTCTTGAAGAGGCGGCCGCAGGTCGGTATGGGGCAAGAATGAGATTTGTGTGGATAAGGCCCCATTTCCATCATGGTAGCGCTCCGAGCTCTCCGAACGGGTCCTGGGCGATCGCTTCGGCTGGTCGCCGGACTATTGTCTAGCGCTTGCGTAGGTATATTATCATTTGGATAGCCGGAAAATGACTCTTGGGACTGCATCATGCCCATGTTGTGCGGTGCCGGACTACCTTCCAAGGTCTGTAACGGTGTACCGTGACGCGACATTTGGTCGAGCATCTCCTTGTGCTGCGCGACCATATTGACGTAGCCATTGGGCAATGCAGGTGGAGAGTTGCGTTCTGATGGGTCCTCGCCTTCTGGTCCTACAGAGGCAGAGACCGAGCGACGAAGGTCGCTCTGCCGATGTGGGGCATGTGGCATAGAGTTCGGAGTGCCGTTGGGGGCGCTATTGCTTCCAGGTGGAATTGACGATCGCCGCCTCCTCTGCTTGTATGTTGGCGAGCCTTCAATGACAGAATAAACGTTATTGGAAGGGAATCTCTGAGAAGTGGAGTACTGCCCCCCAGAGAGGTTGGCAGTGGGCAATTGCATCGTGGTGTTGAAATTTTGGGACGAGCTCATCTCTGGAATGGCTGAGTAGAGGCCAGTGTCTTCATTGGCGATGTAAGCCGGCTCCGCCGCTAGACCTTGTGAATGTTGTGGTGGAGTGACAGGTTCAAAGGATATGCCTCGATTGCTGTATTCTTCATACTGGGACGACACGAAAGATGGCGCCGGAGAGTATTCCATGTACGCGGGCATAGAAGTGTGGCGTTGGTGTACCCTTGTGAGAGGGATGCCGTTGCGGTCATACTGTATTTGTCCGTAGTCCTGCTCGCGTTTCACATAGTTTGAGGCCACAGTCGATGGCATCGACACTTGTGAGTAGGCACCCATCGTCTGCAGCGGTTCCTCCGTCACCGTTGGCATTGATTGTGGTACGAGCTGTGGGGGCGGCATCGAGTCTGTAGCTCGTAGAACCGGAGAAGTCGATTGAGAGTAGGCAGAACTGGCGTTGGCCGAGAAGGATGATGTGTTGGCTTGTTGCGCCTTCGTGAGTTGCTCGAATAGAGACTGCGACGAGTCAAATTCAAAGGACAGTGCGGGCTCGCTAACGGCCATTGTTGTTGCCTCCTGGTTCATCTTTTCCCGCTTCAAGTCCCTCTCCAGAGCATCGAGGAACAGTCGATCATGTGGCACGCTATACCAATAGAAGACCTTCTGTTTCTTTTGCGTTCGTATGCAGTTGTTCTTGTACATGAAGTCGAGGAACGGGCTCTTTGGCTCCTCAAGGGATGCATCGGTGCCAGACTTCAGGTTGCGCAAATCCGAGAATATCCCTTCCTCGAACTTCTTCGAGTTCTTCACCGGTCGTCCGAAGGCCTGAAACCTAAATGAGAGGCACCGTACAATGTCTGTTCCCGAGATGTGAAATAGGTTGTTCCTGCAACGGATTAGATCGAGCTCAGTGAGTTTGTATGTCGTGCTTGGTCGGCAAGGCTTGCTCACCATAGTACACAAGACACATACTCGCCAGTTGGCAGTAGGAATCTTCGGATATACTGATCGGGGGTCCAGTCCACTGGTGCGGAGATGAGGAAGTATTTGACTGCCAGTTGGGTCAGCTTGTGTCACCTGAAGGTAACAGCAACGGGTACAGGTCGTGCCATTGAGAACACAGCATCATGTGATTGGAAATGGGGATATCAGAGTGACGTACGATTATCGACTTGTTGCAGTGCGACCTGCGCATCTTGGGGGAGACTCTGCTGTGCTGCATCAGAGAGCATAAATGTTTCTGGCTTCTGCGGTGGCGCCATGGCCGTTGCACTGTTTTGCGAGTACATTGTCATCGCTGTACAATGCGATTCGAGAACAGGTGAGTGGACAGTGGGTAATGCCTTGGGGACAGGCCCGTCAAAGGATAGCTCCGAGTGGGCAGAGGGGTCGTTAGTCGATAGCGTTGCGATGGGCCAGGAATTATTGTGGTGTCGCTGAAATAGTTGGCAGTCTGATGCTGATGTCTGAGCGAATGCAATGGTTTGTGTATGGAGGCCGGCCTCTCTGCTACGGTGACTTGGACCTGCCTGTCAAAGGAGCGCTTCTTCGAACTTCGAACTTCGCACCACGGGCGAGGCTGTGAAGGGGGCAAAAGGAAATGATTACGCAGCAGTCGTTTCAAGAAGCTGAGTGCTGAAAGGCGTTTGTAGCGACGGAGGTGAGACAGAGATGTAGGGAGGGATGTTGTGGGTGGTGGGTACTAATCTTCGAGGGAGGGACGCTTGGGAGTGAGGAGGGCGGGCGGGCGATTTAGAGCGCAACGAGAATTGGGCCAGCTTTTGGGTTTCAAGCGAGTTTGGGACTTGCTGGATCACTAGCGCCTCCAAAGCGCTTGTTTCTGTGCAACGGGGGAAGGGGCAACGGCACACCCAGCCAGTTGACAGGGATCCTCACAGCCTCTCAGGGGCCATTTCCAACAACTGCTCAATCGTGGCCCATCTCGGCCGATCGCTCCCATTTTGGATTCATTCCAAGGGCCCCGAATCATGGGCCCATCCAGCCTACACCTGAACCGACTATACTTTGACCATGGCTACAGCTACGTGGCATCGGTAGACGATCTGGTTCTTTGCGAGAGAGAATCCAAACCATCTGGGTACCCGCCCCTCAAAGCTGGTTCCGTGGCATTCACATCGTGCTGACCTAAGGCACAGTCAAGCCAAAAGCCAGGTAGCTGCCATCTCACTAATAACAATAGTGCATCGGCTTCCTACATGACCTTTTCTGCCCCATCAAATAAGCAAGGGAGCGAGACACGATTACGGTGTGCTACTGTACCTTACTCGTGACTTCCCAAATCTATCTTATTATTATGCAAGATTGCTTCGACAGCACGTAAGCCAATGACTTGAAATGGTCATCGCGCGCAAGGAGGAGAATGCGTGCTTCCATGCAAGTGATTGGATCTCGTGCGAAGCAAATCTGTTATACGCGCTAATGGCCGCCTTCCCATTCCAAGCTTAGCGCCTTCTCAGCTGAAACAACGCTGATACGGCATGGATGGAGAGGATGCAGTCGAGCGAAAGCTGTACTCCATCCTTCTCGTGCCTCGTGGCGTCTAAGGCTCGGTAGTGACAGTGATATTCACAACCTGTTGGAGCTTCTCTGAACACCCCGATTCTTATAGCACAAGCAAACGAATGCTCTATACCTCGTCGCCGCTGCTGTCACCGTGTCGATGACCTCGCCTTAAGCAACGTAGAGAACCCCCCTGTTCATTACATTGGTGACCAAGCTTCCGAAGGTTCGAGAGTAAGTGGTTTGTGCGACATATAAGCCACAAATGGATGTCTTCCGCGATACTAGAGTGCTAGACTCATCGCAGAAAGCGGTCTCGCTCCCCTTCGCACATACCCTCGTTAATCATCCGCGTCATGTCAATGGCTTAGCTTGGACAGAAGACCAAGCTATGCCATCTTAAGACTTTCATGCCGTGTGGGGTCGTCGTCAATGATCCCTCCCATTGGGATGGGTAGTAGATGGCCGGTGCAGACAGACATGGGGCAGCTGCAGTGGCGTGAAGAAGCACGGGATGATGTCGTGGGATTGTGCAGATTGACTGATACGAGCGCGAATAGCAATGGCTGAGCCACGTGATGGCATAAATCGGTTGTAGAGAAGGTCCTGTTTCCCAGATCTTCATAGGAAAATCGCAATAGCCAAGGTTCCGAGCTCAAACTACGTGTTTTCCCACATTCGTCAGTGTTCGAGAAGCCGCGGCAGCAAACAACGAAGCACGTATTTCCCGTCATCACATCGGAAAAACGGAGGCGGAAGAGCATAAGGCGGGTTTGATCGACGACCATCGGCGGGTTTGTTGGCGCGCCTATCAAGATGCGGGTTTCAGAACCTCGCCCGCTAAACTCCGAGCTTAAAGCTTTCTTCATGCGATATCACAGCGACGAGACGGTCTCTTGGTAGGAAAGGTCACCCAAGACTTGGAAGACGGCAAAGGGAGCGAGCCCAGTGTTCCGCCCCATGAGCTCAGGTCGGATGAGTATTCGATTCTCAAATTCCTCCGCTGAACATTTTAGGATAACAGATTCTTAGAGATGTCGTCCATTCGAACTTCTAGCGACGGCTTTGCAGAGTTTCAGGAACCGCCAGTCTTGCCTTGACCGTCAAGTGGTAGGTGCTATTGCAGTTTCATATATTGGGTTTTGAGGCCTCGGTGCCAAACCTTGACGAGCCGTCCGTTTGATTGCTATTCCTGTATCACAGATCCCTCTGTTGACATATCTTCAAAGTCTAAGCCACGTTTGACGGTGTGCGCCAGAAGGAGAAACACGATCGTCTCTTGACCTTCATTACGCAAGAATGTTAGTGCAAGCCACGTTTGAAGAAATTCAAGAAGAGACTTGTCATTTGAGAAGCCTTGACGGAGAAAAGGTACTGCGCTACTCTTGCCGGAATTGAGTAGCCTCAAGGGCAACGCTCATCTCTAATTAGTAACGTTGGGAGCACCACACTGGAAGTAGCTTGAGGGTCTCATTGCCAGAGATTTAAAGGAAGCCGGAACAGATTTGCTTGCATGTCGCCATTGACAACGGAAGCGCTGTTACCTTCAGTAGCATTTTGTCCACCTTGTCTGTCACTACGCATTAGCGTACTGGGTGAGAAATATTGCGTGAATGACCTTGCCATACTCATACTCTTCTCAACCAACATACCTGAGAGTTTCTCAATGACGGCGACGTTCACCGTGGGATGTTGAAAATGTGCAAGATCGGCTCGAAGCCTGGATATGCCTGAAAATCCGCCAAGTCAGGATGGAACACCGTTCGACAGGCTACCTTCGTCCTCTTAGGTTCTTCTTGGGCCCTTCTATATCAGCAACATCCTTCTTGCTCAATTTCAGCATCCCGCCCTGAAATTTGCCGACGTTCGGGGCTCCAATGCCTCTTTGTCTCTTGCTGCTATCCTTGCTTTTGCCTTTAACAGCCTTTTCAAGGATGACACCATTCTCCTGAGCCTGCCGCCTTCGAGTATCGTCCTTTTCTGCAGATTTTGCGACGATGCCTTTCCTCTGAGTCCATGGCATCTTCTGTTGCGTGAAGATAGAAGATTTGGAGCCCATATCTTGGAGACGAAGGTCCAGAGCTTTGTGTCTGTTTTGGCCAGTGTGTGACAGTGAAGCATTGGGGTCCAGTAAGTGAGATTCTTTCAACAGACGCTGCAACGCCAGATCTTTCTTGAGGTTGGCGGCATCCGTGTCAACTGCGTCTGGGTCGGTGGGAACGGGCTGTTTCTTCGTGGTTGCAGATGCATTCTTGCTGCTGCTGGATGGGGGCTTTGCGGTCTTGAGTTATCCATAGTCAGTCCTAGAGTAGCCAATATATTGGACCTATTCTTACCATGAATGTTTTCAACTCTTCTTTTGGAAAGTCTGGCCGCGAAAACCGGTGGGACCTGCATTGAACGACCACTGCGTGCTTCGCATCTTCACCGTCTTCTGATTGCGAGAAACCGTCCCAATCTGATTCGGAGGCTACCAGACATTCAGCTGTCTGGTTTCTCGTGAATTTCTCTGGCTGGAGATCTGGGCCTTCCAAGGGCTCGAAGGTAGACTCGAAGTGCTGCCGGGAGAGAGCTTGCAGTCGAGTAGTATTTGCATCCTCTGAGGCCAGTCCTGAAATCTCCGCAAGATCATCTGTTTGACCACGACGTTTCCGCTTCCCCAACACTGGTGCCATGCTGTGGCTCTTGAGATGAAGAAGTGTCAGGCCAAAAAGTTTGCTGCTGGGCGGAATCTCCCCCGCCCCCATTTTGAGCCGCAATCTGTTTGAGGCTCCGTCTCACACGCTTCCACACATTCTCTCGGGTCATGACACGATTCAGACCGTGCATAGATCTGCACTCTGGTCAAGTGAAGCAGATTGTAGGGGGCACGCTGAGTACCACGTCCTCAGACCTAAAGACGAACTACATCTCAGAGCTACCCGCAAGCCATTTTGCCCAACTCTACAAGGAAAATGCACTTGGAGGGGCTCATGTCATTATGCTCGGGCCGGGTAGCGAGATAGCGGCTCAAGAGGCTTTGCGACAATGGCAAGGTGGTCTACAAGTAGGCGGAGGCATCAATGAGAAGAATGCCCTGCAATGGATCGAACATGGTGCAGAAAAGGTAGCAATACAAAACGAGGGATAATGTGGCTACGGACCTAATGTCTTCCAGTAGGTCATTGTAACATCGTACCTTTTTCCGGATGCAGAATTCTCCTTGGATCGCTTGCGTGCAGTGCTTGGTGTACTGGGACAGGACAGGGAGAAGCTGGTCATCGACCTTAGCTGTCGAAGGCAAGCTAATAAATGGGTTGTCGCGATGAACAAGTGGCAGACCTTAACGGATATGGAGTTGAATCAAGGTTCGCTCAAAGCCTGCATCCATAGCAATCTGTGCTCAAATAAATGCCAGATTCAATCAAGCTGTTGGAGCCGTTCTGCTCCGAGTTTCTCATACATGCCGCCGACAACGAAGGCTTGCAGCGTGGAATAGACGAAGAGCTAGTAGAAAGGCTGGGTCAATGGTGCAATATACCAGTGACGTATGCTGGTGGAGGAAAAACGCTCGACGATCTGGAAAAAGTCAAGCAAGTCAGTCATGGCCGTGTGGACCTGACTATTGGAAGTGCCCTTGACATCTTCGGCGGTCAGGGCGTCAAGTTCGAGGACTGCGTCGGATGGAATCGCTCTAATGCTGAGTCGTAAACTCTGCCTTCTCAGTGGGTTAAGCGCACCTCTGGCGCTTTGTGCTGTTGGATTAGTAGCGCAGAGGAGGACACTGTTGATTGTTGCCGTTCTCGCTATAGTGAGCATCCGTTCATGGCTTCGACTATTGCTCGAGAGCTGCTGCTCAAATAATGCTGAAATGGCAAAGCACTTTTCTGCTTCACACCTCAAGCTGACCCATCGTGTGAGACCGATTTCCAAATTTAGGATGTGCAAAATATCGGTCTACAGACAGCATGTCACCGGGCGCTAATCCTCATACAATCTGAAAGAAAGCTTTGGCGTTAGGATTGCTGCCAGGTTCGAGCTTTCTTTAAACGCAAGGTGCAGTCGCGAGATACAATGGTTTGCAATATCGACACATGATGATAACAAGAGCTTGAGGGGTTTTGAGAGATGGTGGCTAGCAATTAGCCAATATCTGTCTAAGACGTCTGTCTTTAAGAATGTTGCTCACGTCAACGTAGGTAAGATTGTTCAACGTGTTCATATTGTGACCATACTAGCGCCGCCACTCTCCACCCAAAGCCGTCACATACATAGCATTGATACAGCATAGAGCCTGCAACACGGTAATGGTGGAACCGCCAGGCTGATGCATCCCATCTTCTTAGTATTTCCCCTGGAAAACTTCTTCGTCAAGGCTGGCCCCAATGGTATACCAGACAAAAGAGTGAAATGCGATCAACTCACCATCTAAACAAACCAAGCTCGAATGATGCAGTGCTAGCACACCAGATCCATATGCGAGAAGTACTTGTACTTTGGATGACCTGTGTGGTCTGTGGCCTTCGTGGCTTATGTGACGCGTCTTCGTGGAATCTTGAAGACTTCAGTTCGACTTTGAGTCCGAATATACAGCTCCTTTTCTTTTGTCATTTGTCTCTTTCGTACGATTGTCTTTGTGATCCGCAAGGCGAGAGGGGGAGTTGTGGATATGATATACAGTTACACTTCCCATTTCGATACTCAGATGCTGCAACTGGTGGTATATTGAGTCAATGAAGTGGGGATCTTTGGATCCCATGTTAAAGTCGGTTGACTCTGCTGCAGGCTCAATCCACAGATACCTTGGCGAAAATTGGACGAAATTGTCCCAGAAGCAGTAACTTCTTGATCCATGCACTGGATAGGGGCCAAACGAAAGGGGCTACTCTTAGAGGGTGAAGCCCCAGTAAAAGCTAGCGCTTGACTATTGGGCAGCGGAATTAATCCAGAGAATACTAGATATAGCCTGTCAGCTGTCAAAATTGCAGCTAAATTGAAAGGCTCAATGCCCGAGGGGCCCGTAATGGACATCCCAACTTAGCAATAATAGATGTGGAAGGATCTGACTATGCCCTCCAAAGAGCAGCACGTTGCAGCTCATGACCATACGAACGACTGTTGCAAACGGGTGCGGTTCCAAACGCCTTGCCACTTACTGCCTTGATTGGTTTAGCATAATGGATCGTGGTAAAGCCTGCCAATTTTCAGACTCCTGTTTTGCCCGGATCAAGAACAGAAACAGTACAAAGGCTAAGTACAGTAGTAGACGGGTATGATATGGGACACTTGGAAGGAGGAAGATAGAAAAGAAGGGGTACAGTCCCCAAACCTAGATCAGATCACGCTTTACAAATTCAGCATGCAATGTCTTGCCTAACGAAGCCGGACTCCTCTCCACGATCACCCCAGCAGCTTCCAAGGCAGAGATTTTCGAATCCGCTCCCCCTTTTCCGCCGCTCACAATGGCACCTAATTGCAGAATAAGCATCTTAAATGGGGCCAGGGTCTGTGCAAACATACCGGCGTGACCCATCCTCCTCCCCGGTGGAGCAGATATACCAGCGATGAAGCTTACCGCAGGCTTATTTTGAGTATTGTTTGCCTTCAAGAAATCCGCAGCATCTTCCTCAGCGGATCCCCCAATCTCTCCAATCATGATAATTCCATCCGTCTCTTCATCCTCCAGAAACACTTTCAGACAGTCGATGAAGTTCGTCCCTGAGAACGGGTCGCCTCCAATACCTACAACAAGCGATTGCCCGAGCCCAGCTTGTGTAGTCTGGTTCACGGCTTCGTACGTGAGGGTCCCGGATCTCGAGACAATGCCTATCCGTCCTCTCTTGTGAATAAAACCTGGCATGATACCGATCTTGCATTGGCCCGGCGCGATGATCCCGGGGCAATTAGGACCGACGAGTCTTGTCTTGCCTTGGGTTTTGAGGATGTCGGTGATGCGGACCATATCGTGTTGGGGAATACCTTCTGTGATGCAAACGACGAGTGGCATTTCTGCTTCGATTGCTTCCTCAATACCTTTAGCGGCAACTGGTGGTCTATCCAGGGGTCAGCAGGAGCCTTGCAAAGCGTACGTACATTGGCATCTCACGGCACGAAGATTGCTGAAGCTGTCGCGCCAGTCTGCCTGATGGCATCGCTGACATTGGCGAAGACTGGCTTTCCTAGATGTGTCTCTCCAGCTTTCTTCGGATTCGTACCGCCAACCACCTGGGTGCCTGGTGTACATCAATCCATTGCCCTATTGAGAGAGCATGCTGGATGCGGTATACCGTAGTCAATCGCTTGTTGAGCATGAAAGCTGCACCACGATTAGACAGATTCTAAATTGCGCAAAAGTCCGTCGCTCACCTCCCCTGCTTTCCAGTAAAGCCCTGATATATGACCTTGGTATCCTTGTTTATGCGGAGGTTCTCTGCAGTTGCGGCATATCCTGAGGTTGTTGTAGAATAGCTCTGCCTCCGAGCAGCAGCTTGCAAAGCGCCAGCCGTACGACGACCGAAGACCTGCATCGCTGCTGGGGAGTGATCAGGTTGGACCCGGATTGAAGAGCGAAGATTGAGTGTGCCAGTTATTCCCAGTTGGGAGCTCGAACGGCCGCCAAGCATCTAATCCCCACTCGCGACTCAGATTTAGCGTAGAACTATGCAGAAGTGTTTGTATTCTAAGCCAAAAGGACCCTGCATAAACTTATGAATATCCACAACCCACATAGCTCTAACGCCCGATCACACGGCACCACATTGAAAGCAACATGGCGACGCAGACAGTGGCCGCTGCGGCGGCCACCAAGGTCAAGCTGTCAAAGAAGGAGAAGTTGCCTCCAGAAAACGAGCGGTTTATGCGGGCCTGCTCCGATATTGCCAATGCTCTTATCCAAGATCATGAAGCCCAGCAAGATGATTCCACGCCCAAGAAAGACCTGAACCTGAACAGCCTGAGAAGCCAAATGGCAAAGAAACACAGGCTGAGCAATCAGCCACCCTTGACGGCCATCATAGCTGCAGTACCCGAACATTACAAGAAGTACATACTACCAAAGCTGATAGCTAAGCCTATAAGGACGTCTTCAGGAATCGCTATTGTAGCTGTCATGTGCAAGCCTCACAGATGTCCACATATTGCTTACACAGGGAATATATGTGTATATTGCCCTGGAGGACCAGATTCGGACTTCGAATACTCAACACAGTCATATACCGGCTACGAGCCAACATCAATGCGAGCTATACGAGCGAGGTATGATCCATACGAGCAAGCCCGAGGTCGTGTGGATCAGATCAAGTCACTGGGTCACAGTGTGGACAAGGTCGAGTATATCATAATGGGAGGAACCTTCATGTCGTTACCAGAGGACTACAGAGACGAATTCATATCACAATTACATAACGCGTTGAGCGGATACCAAGGTAATAACGTCGATGAGGCTGTCGAAGCGGGAGAAATGAGCAATATTAAATGTGTGGGGATCACAATAGAGACCAGGCCCGATTACTGCTTGGATCCACACCTTAGCAGCATGTTGCGGTATGGGTGTACTCGACTAGAAATCGGTGTACAATCGCTGTACGAAGATGTTGCTCGAGACACAAATAGAGGTCACACAGTCGCAGCAGTAGCAGAGACCTTCAAACTGGCCAAAGATGCCGGTTTCAAAGTCGTCAGCCACATGATGCCCGATCTGCCAAATGTAGGTATGGAGCGAGATCTAGATCAATTTCGCGAGTATTTTGAAAATCCAGATTTCCGTACCGATGGCCTCAAAATTTATCCTACCCTTGTCATCCGAGGTACTGGGCTCTACGAGCTGTGGCGAACAGGTAGATACAAGAATTACACCCCAAATGCCTTGATAGACTTGGTAGCTCGGATCCTAGCTCTTGTGCCTCCGTGGACCCGAATATATCGGGTACAGCGGGACATCCCAATGCCTCTGGTAACATCTGGTGTCGAGAACGGTAACCTACGAGAGCTTGCTCTCAGTCGAATGAAAGACTTCGGCACTACCTGCCGCGATGTTCGCACACGTGAGGTAGGCATCAACGAAGTCAAGAACAAGATCCGCCCTTCCCAGGTCGAGCTCGTACGGCGAGACTATGCCGCCAACGGTGGCTGGGAAACCTTCCTTGCATACGAAGATCCGAAGCAAGATATCCTGATCGCCTTGCTTCGATTGAGAAAGTGCAGTGCTACTCACACTTTCAGGCCAGAATTGAAATCTCAACCGACAAGTCTGGTGCGCGAGTTACATGTGTATGGTTCGGCGGTGCCTGTGCATGCGCGAGATCCGAGGAAGTTCCAGCATCAGGGCTATGGGACGTTGTTGATGGAGGAGGCGGAGAGGATTGCCAGGAATGAGCATCGAAGTCAGAAGATCAGTGTCATCTCGGGTATTGGGGTCAGGTCGTATTATGGGAAGCTGGGGTATTATTTGGATGGAGTAAGTGCTCTTCTTACGCGTGAAAGAAGGAAATCACTGACTACTGACAGCCATATATGAGTAAAATGCTCGATGACATGACACAAGAGTGCGACAGCGATGATGACAGTGACTAAGGATGGGTATTGACAATTGACTGACAGGGATTGTTGAATGAGCACTCTTGACTGCAACAGCATAGCGAGGAAAGGGTTGAAAACATAGCGATAGGCGTTTAGTGGCGTTCCATTCTAGGATTCTCGAATTGATGATCACGAAGATCATAGACCACGCAGGTAGACGGCAGAACAAGTTAGAAAAACGCATCGAAACTTGCTTCTCATACCACGATGTCGTCTTGTGGCTGTTCAGCACTGTCCTCCATATCAAATACCTGGGTGGCATTGTCGTCCCCGATGGATGGATCACTTATTTACAACCGCTGGAGGCACCAAACCGTCCAGGACAGTAGTAATTGCGACTGGCCTATTGACGAAGTCCACCGATATATATAGCCAAGCTCGAAGTAAGGGCTCCGCATGGAGTCCAGGGGCCGCAAGCTACGGAGTTTGCGCACAGCGCAGAACACAATCCACGAAGCGCAGGACTAAAACAGCCCGTAGGGTAAATCCCTTCATAAGAAGATCTGTAAGCATACAAGCTCCAGTAGCTCAGGCGTATGTCCAAATGTATAGACATATAAACCACCACACAACAAGTCCCATCGCCACAACGGCCACCATCTTTACATAAACCCTCAGCCAACCAAAACGCCCCCTCTATCCGAAAATTGAACGCCGCGTCTGATATGCACCCTGTAGCTAGTTCAGCGCTATCGCACCCCTCCTACTCTGCCGTACGTGTAGATATGCTTGTAGGCCGCAGAAAACGAGGAAGACCTAGAATCGCACGTTACTACTAGCGTTCGAAGTATCATAGATACCAAGCCCAGAAGGTCTCGTGGTGAAAGGAAGTGAGACATACGACATAGACAATCACAGCCGCAAAGACCGATCCCGCCACCGCTTTCCCATCTGCTGGATCCTTGGTGGTGCCGACCATGCTATGATGATTTGCCTGTTCAAACAAATCAACCACTCGTCAGCCACATATCCTACTCGCACACTCGCAAAGCTTCGTTATTGAGAAGCCAGTGGAGCTATGTAGTCCAGCATCTTTTGTAAAGGACGGGAGAGTGGCGGCGTACATTGAACAAGCTGCCGATGATGGAGAGGATGATTATTGCAGCGACGGAGACGACAACGCTGTCATTATCATTGCCGTCAGCTTTTGAAAAGGGGAGAGGGTGTGTAGGGAATGACTTACCAGCTCCAGGCATTGAGGGCTGAGACGACGGGCTTCATGGTGACGAATGGATGGGTGGGTGATAAGGCCACAGGAAGGCGGAGGGTTGTGGGCAGAGGAGTAGGTGGTTGCTTGATAGTTAAGGCGAATGAGAATTAGGGTGTGTGGGGTAAGTTCACAGGGAGTATCGACAGTGTTGTGACTGTGACCGAGAGCGTTTTGTAGCCTTCAGCAGTGGACGACTGGATTGGGAATGCCAAGACGCCAAGCGTTTTTGACTGTTTCGATTGTGATACACCAACCGCAATACATCACCTATGAACCATGATCTAGATACTGTGCGAAGCATTCAAGCCCACGAGAAACAAGATCTCAATTTCCAGCTGTACAGATGCCTGTATCCTCCATACCCTTGAAACAATCTCTCAATCGAGGCATTAACTCATCATCTCTTCGCCTTCTCCCCATGAACAACCTCACCATAGAGGTCTTTGAAGAAACCAGCCGTCTCCCAAATGGGTAGTATAACAGAGATAGCAGTAGAGCAAAACACCCAACAGAATGTGATGACCACCCACGCAACGAAGAACCCCTGAGAGAAAATATAGTGGCTCAAAAACATGGGTATCGGAATCAGAAAATCCATGCTGAAGGTCAGCAGAAACGAAGCGATACAAGCTACTTTGAACGCTCGTCTCAACTTCGACGGTTCCTCGGCCGCAATCTCATCTTCTAACATTTCTTTCTCCTCATCGCGGACGGTGGGTAGCTCGCTATTCTTATTCGGATTCTCCTTGTCAAGGGAAGCCATACTGGGTGGTTCAGTACCAGAAAAGGTAGCCGCGTTGATGAGGCGCGTAGTATCCCAGTCAAACGGCTCTGGCTTCGCCAGCGAGACGGAAACAGACACGATAAGCCCCGTCAAGACAGCTGCGAGATTTCCCGCGAGAGTCGGATACTCCATCCCCGTCGTGCTCACGCTTATACTGCCGTAGTACTGGTGTGCGGTGACCAGCCAAGCGAGCAGTCCCGCACAGAGTCCACTTACTGCTCCGGAGACAGCACCCGCTTTCGTCTGCCCTTTCCACGTAATTGCGAAGGCAGCAGGGAAGACAGCGCCGCCGATGAGTAAGCCCATGACAAGGAAGAGCCAGCCGAGATCTATGCCGATGGCGTTCCAGATACACGCGAAGAGGGCCATTGTAAAGCCGAAGACGCAGATCATGATGTGGGCGATGAAGATCAATTGTTCGGGTTTAGCAGAAGGCTTGACGTACGTTTTGTAGATGTCGAATGTCAGGATCGAGGACACCGCAATCAATTCGGCCGAGGCGCAAGAGGTTACGGCCATAAATAACACGATCAGCAACGCTACCGCTCCTCCTGTTCCCAGAAGCGCTGTCGCTGCAAATGGCGCTGAAAGGCCAGCAGAAATCTGTGCTTGAGTCATAGGATTTGGATACGTGGGGAAGCTCGGACTGTCTGTAAGAGCAACGGCTGCCAGTCCAAGTGTGGTTGCGAAGCCAAATGGAATTGCGTACCAAGCCAGGCCGCCCAGAATATATGCTCTGACAGCCGTAGTTGGCCGGCTGGCAATGGCTCTTTGCCAGTAAGCCTGGTCAAGAAAGACAGTACCGCTCCCGCTACACAGCTGTATGATGCCGAAGATGAGCGCAAAGTTGCTTTTCATCGTAACATATGAGCCATCTTGATTACCTGATACAGGCCGTTTCAAGGCCGCCTCTTTGAGGAGCTGGTACATGGCTGTTGGAGAACCAATCTGAGCATTGGTTGCATATGCGGAGAACATGAAGTACAGGATAATGACCATGAGGATCAATGTATGGGAGTAGTCACCTGCCACACCACATCAGCACTTACACAGACCATGGGCCGAAAGTCTCTTACAGAGGAAGGTAGCGCGTAATCCACCCAGAACCACGTAGACGCAGACTCCCAAAGGGATCAGGAAGATAGCAGCATAGACGTTCATGCCGGTGAGAGATGTGATTACCGCGCTACCACCCAAGAGTAGCTGGCTTCCAACGAGAACATTGGTAAGCAGGGCGAAGAAGATGAAAATCCAATGCGTCAAGACGCCGTATCGGGTGTAGATTATCTCTAGATACGTGTGGCATCTGGGAGCATTCTGCTTAACTTTGCAGGCCAGGATGGAAAACATGAGTATCTGCACTGTGGCACCAGCAGCATACTATGTTCTGTCAGCCGTGGACAACGTTCGTGAGTGACTAAATCAGCATGTGTTTTCCATGGGAAGGCAGGTATTGAGATGGAAAGAGTATCGTGGCCCATAGGGTTGGAGAGGTGAAAGAATAAAGATACAAAGCGACAACAGTAAGAAAAGCTTCTTTTACCCAGAACGGACCAGCAACACCGTACTCATAGGCCACGGTACTCGACTGGAGTAACGTCGCGGCCCATGTCCATGCCGAGACAATACCGCTGGCAATCAAGCCAGGCTTCACACTCCTACTGGCTGTGTTGAATTCTTCACTGGTCTTGGTCGAGAATCTGGTGTAGCGATTCTACGTCTTGTTAGCAGAGAATCATGCAAGGACAAGCCAACAAGGTTGACCAACTTGAATGTACGAGATACCACACATAACAGCTGCAAAGAAGAACCCAATTCCCACCACAACTCCATACCCTACGCCAACCGGAAGGGGCGTTGTTGTAGACATTGCTGGAGGAATATGGAGATTAAAATTGCAATAAAGGGCAAAACGTAGGGAGAGAATGTGCTTTCGGCATTGTATTCAATTGCATATGCAATATGCATAATGACGGCGCGCTTATCGCCGTTGATATCTGAAGCTCAGATAGGAATTACAGGAACATAAATCATGGAACGCTCTTGTGCCATATAGCCAATAAGAAAGATGAAACATTGGTGAAAACATTGAACTAGTACCAATCTGGCAGGTGCCAGAAGATTGTCTCCGATAAGACCCAAGTACTGTGTCCCTCGCGGTAGTTCGCACAGGAACAGAGTGTCGAGTGATCGAGGGCAATCGGACAGGGTTTCTCGAGCAGCCCGGCAGAGTGAATGGCAATAGGTGGAGTGAACATCCTGGAAAGTTCCGAGGTCGCAGATGCCAAGTATCGCTTTGGTAATTTGCAACATTTCTTATGATATATCGAGCTTTGGATACCTTACGAGAGCTCCATAAGGGATACATTGAATTTTGATAAATCGTTGGTACTGTTGTGGTCATGATACTTGTGAGAAGAGCCCGCAGTACCATCAAAGTTCAATACTTCGGCGTAATTCACAACTTCGTTCTTTAATATGGATCCTTTGGATCAACCATTACGTTGCCTTGAACATCTGTCCTTGCCCCACTTCGACACCGCCAAGAAACATCCTAAATGTCACACCACTGAATCTCCCCTGGTACAGCATGTATCGGGGAATCTTGTCCAGCGTCTCGATTACCCCTCGGTACTGGAAGAAAGGGGCTGTTATAGACCCAACGACTCCAAGATACATGTCTCTTGCATCCGACGGATGAAGCTTAAACGCTTCCGCTGCTTGAGCACTCGGGTACTGGGCAGCGTAGGCTAGTGCATAGAGGACGGTGATCAAGACTTCGTAGCCTGTCAGGGCCAGCCCCGTAGGAATGAACGAGACAGTAAGAGAGTGATCGTTCGTGGTATGTGTGGCATTCGGAGGATTTTGTGCTATTTCTTCGATCCTGTTTGAACCCTGACTTTTTGGTCTCCGTAGAAGGCTTTCGGTGTCGTTGCTTTCAGCCCCAGATAATTGTGCTCTGGGCCTTACAACTGAGATATAACCTACGATAGTTGCTTCCCATTTTAAAATGAACGTGGCCGTCTGGGATTTCTTCATTCGGGTCATCGCAGCAATACCCTGATAGAGACCCCATACAATAAAGCGAGTTTGGATCGCTCCTCCAGGAGCTGTCGCCTTCGGCGCAATGCTCACCTCCGGAAAAGTATCGAGAGAGTAGGCGATGGGTACAAGCGGCTCGTAAAAGTCCTCCAAGGCTAGATCAGCCATAGCATGGACCGCATTCATGAGAACAGACATCCCAGGGAGGGTTGACCGGCCCCAGCCAATCTCAAGACTAAAGCGCGGATCGATGTTCAGTGTCTCTCTGAGGGTAGTCACGTCTCCAAGTGATAGCAAGCCGTCGGATTTAGA
>JAABUL010001035.1_pt1 | contig 55529 bp, 52 predicted proteins | sample 5559151 | NCBI WGS metagenome assembly JAABUL01 (sample SAMN10711876, study PRJNA513368) | rock metagenome | isolation source: Antarctica rocks | place: Antarctica: Victoria Land, Pudding Butte sud
GATGATGTGGTTGGGGACCACGATCCACGGCTGCGAAGCCAGCCCGAGGCGTTTGAGTTCCATCGCCCCCATGAACATCGACCCGGTTTTCCCGGCCCCGACCACGTGATCCAGCAACACCGTCGGTTCGGCGATGATCCGGGCCACCGCGTCCCGCTGATAGGCGTGCGGGGTGAAGTGATCACCCAACCCCGGCAGGTTCAGGTGCGCCCCGTCGTAACGGGCCGGGCGCAGCGAGTTGAACTTCTCGTTGTAGGTGCCGACCAGCCGGGCCGTGCGGTCCGGGTCGCTCCACACCCACTCGGTGAACTTCTCGCTCAGCTTGCGGGCCTGGGCCTGGGCGGCGAACGTGGCAGGCATGTCCACCGGATTCCCCCCGGTGCGCTCCACTTCCGCCTTGGACCGCCGGACCTGGATGGGTTTGGAGTTGCACACCGACTCCAGCAGCGACACCGCATCCACGGCACCGGTGCCATACACATCGGTCATCAACGGTGACCCGCACTGCCATTTCGGGACCTCGATCGTCCACGTCCCCAGGGTGTAGTCCACCGACACGTCCCGGGCAGCCAGCACCTCGGTGACGAACGCTTCATAATCGGTTGTCGGTATCCACGGCACCCCGGGGCGCAGCCCGATCTCGCCGGCCTCGATGGTGCGGGGCAGCACCGCCCGCAGCGCCTCCACGTTCCCGGCATAGACCGGGTCCACCTGGGCGGCGGTTTCGGCGGCGGCGAGTGTGCGCCGCACGTTGCCCGACAGGTAGGTGGCGGCGGGAATCAGCCGGGTCGGGTCGGTGGTGTCCGGGTACACCTTGCCCACCAGGGCGGCGCGGGTGTCGTCCTCACCGGCACCGAGCAGGGCGGCGATCCGGGCCACGTCCACCACCCGCGACTCATCCAGGCTGATCGCCAACGCTTCCTCGACGGTGGCAGCGCTGGTGCGCTCCGGGCGCCGGCTGAGCACGTCGGCGGCGAAGATCGGGGCCTTGGCCGCGGTCTGGGTGTCCTCGTCGAAGAACTCCAGCGCGGCGACGATGGCGAAGCCGGGGTCGTTGCGGATGCCCCCGTCCAGGTGCGCGAACCGCTTCGACGGGCTCGCGGCCTCCCAGGCCCGCTCGTCCCACGCCGCCCGGGTCTCCTCGGGCACCGGCCCCGGGTAGGGCAGGCCGTCGAGCCCCTCTCTCTTCCGCCACTGCTCCTCGAACTTGACCATCCGCTCGTCGTGCTTGTCCGCAGTGATGGGCTTGGGGTTGGTCCAGGTGAACCGGTTGACCGGACCGTGCACCGCCACGTAGTGGTCATAGACCCGGTTCAGCTCCCCGCGCAGCTGGTCCCGCTCCCCCCCGGGGAGCCCGTCGCGCTGGGCGCGGATCAACGTGGTGGCAATGTCGCGCAGCTCCAGCAGCTTCCGGGTTTCGGCGACCTTGCCCGGTCGCGCCGGGTGCGCCACCCACGTCTGGCCGTCCCAGCGGCGCAACGCGTTGCTCGCCTCGTCGTAGGCCAGGGTGTCCAACGGCCGCCCGGGCGCGAGGTTCACCGGGGTGATCAGGCCCGGGTTGAACAGCGCCGCGTCGATGGTCGTCGTGGTATCCGCGGTGGCACTCAAGCCCAAACCCTGGGCTTTCGCCTCGGTGGTGATCACCGCCAGCCGCTCGGCGACCTGCGCGGCCAACACGGCTCCGGTGTCGCCGCGAACTTCCAGGGTGGCGGCGTTGTACATGCCATGGCCCAGGTGCAAGGCGCCCAGCACGTTTTCCGGGTGCGCGGCGAAGTAGGTGTTCACCGTGGTCTGCGCGTACTGCCCGTCGGTGTCCAGGGCATCCACCGTGGTGGTGTCGATCCAGTCCTGCCCCACCGCGGGTGCTTGGCCCTGCTCGCGTTTGCGCAGGATGAGCAGGTCGGTGACCACCGTGGTCCCCGACACCCGGTCGAACGCCTTCGTCGGCAACCGGACCGCCCCCACCAGGTCCGCGACCGCTGCGAGGTCCCGGCGGGCGGTCGGGTTCGCGGCGTCCAAAGTGAAATGCGAGGTGATCGCGGCGACGTACCCACCGGGGGCAGTCAACGCCACCGACTTCAGCAGGAAATGGTTGTGAATGGTGTGGTTGGCCGGGTTGTGCGCCGGGTCGTGCAGGGCGAACCCGCCGAAGGGGACGTTGCCGACGGTGGCGGTGAAACTGTTCTCCGGCACCCGGGTCTTCTCGAAGCCCTCCTGACGGATCTGCGCCGACGGGTACAGGTAGGCGCTGATCCGTGCGGTGACCGGGTCCAGCTCCACCCCCACCATGCTCGCCGAGGCCGGGGCCAACCCGATGAAGGAGCCCACCCCGGAGCCGGGCTCCAACACCCGCCCGCCGGTGAAACCGGCCTGCTCCACGCTGTCCCACAGGGCGGCGACGATCGCCGGGTCGGTGTAGTGGGCGTTCAGGGTGTTCGCCGAAGCACTGCGATACTCCGCCTCGCTCAGCAAGCCCCGCAGCTCGGTGTTGTCCGCCACCCAGTCCTCGCGGTGCGGTTCGAATATCTGCGGGACCGCACCCCAGCCCGACCACCGCGCCAGCACGTCCTGCTCCGCCGCGGTGGGTGGTCGGGTCTCGGTGTCGAGGCGTTGCAGCAGGCCGATCGCGTCCAGGTTCGCCCGGGCGCGGGCCTTGATCCCCGACGGTGGGTGGATCGTGGTTCCCGGCCGGTAGTCGAGCGCGACCTGCGTCGGCGTGGTCGGTGCATCTGGCTGCGCGGCCACCTCGGGTGCTGATGCCGCCGCGGGTGACCCCGTGGTGGCGGGTCCTCTTTCCGGGCCGCTCGTGGGCGGGGCTGCGGGCAGTGGGGTACCACCGGGGTCGATGCTCAGCGGGTCGGTGGGGACATCCCCCAGCTCATCGAAAAGGGTCAGCTCATCCTGGACCGGTGCCGGGCGACGGCCGCGTCGGATTCCTGCGCGCGTCGGTGCTCCTCCGCGGTCACCACCCGGGTCAGCTCCTGGATCACCGCCGCGTTCGCCCGCCGGGCGGCGAGTTTCGTTCTCGGCACCGCCTCCACCGCGGGCACCGGTTTGTCGTCCTCCACCCGGCTCTGCCACAGCAGTTCCATATAAAAATGGAAGATCGGGCTCCGATCCGGCCACAGGGCCGCCACCGCCTCCACGATCTCCTCGGTCGGATCCGAGCGGAACACCGTCGTCCACCGGTCCGGGTTCGTCCGCGCTGCCACCTTCCAGGGCTCGTCCCCCTCCGGCAGGCGGCGGAACCACTGCTCCCGCTCCACCTGTGCTTCCCACGCCGCCTGCAGCTCGTCCTCCTCCTCGGAGTTCTCGCTGTCCTCCGGGATCTGCTCGTACAGCTCCTCGCTCAACACGATCTCCTGGCACTGCGCCCGCGCCGAGTTGATCAACCCCACCTGCGTCAAATAATCCGGCTGGTTCCCGTTGTGGGCCTCCCGCCACTGCCGGATCACCACCAGCTGCGCCTCGGCCTGCATCCGGGAGATCCGGTCCGCCATCCGCGTCGCTTCCTCGGTGAAGAACTCCTCGGTCTGCTCCCTCGACCACTCCTGGGGTACCCCGATGTACTCCGTCCACGTCCGAGCCACGATCTGCCGTATCTCCGCGCTCATCGAATGCTCCTTCCGCCAGGGCACCGAACAGGTCGGGCTGGTTCGGGTCGACCCTGGTGCGTCGTGCCACGACTCTCCCCTGCACGCGGCTTCGGCACCGGCCGGATCGGATACACCGGGCTCAGGACAGCCACGCCCGCGCCTGCCCCACGTGCCTGCCCGCCCCACTATTCCCGACCGGCTCACACACCGCGACGATTCGGTCGGATTCGGCGTCGGTGCACTCATGACTGGTCCCCTTCCTGGCGGTGCTCGGTGGTCATTGAGCCCTCCCCTGCCGCGGTGAGCGCCACCTCGGGTCGCGGTGGGAGGTGCCGGTACAGGCTGGACCGCGGGATCGTGGTTCGCTTCACGATCTCAGCCATGGAGTACCCCGCCTGGTCGCGCATCCACCGGGCGCGCTCGAGCTCGTCGGGGTCGACGGTGACCGGGCGACCGGTGCGCCTGCCGTGGGCGGTGGCCACGGTGCGGGCGTGCGCGGCGCGTTCGGCGGAGTACGTGCGTTCCATCTGCGCGAACATCGCCAGCAGCAGCACCGCCAGGCGCCCCATGCTGTCCTCGGGGTCGGTGGTGTCGACCGTGATGGGGTCGGCGAGGTTACGCAGGGCGATACCGCGCTCGTCCAGCTCGTGAATCAGGTTCAAGGTGTCGCGGACAGTACGGCCGAGGCGATCCAAGGTCAGCACGGTGATTCGATCACCCTTGCGGGCGTACTCGAAAAGCTTCCGCAACCCCGGTCGGTCGGTGGTGGCCCCGGACTTCTTGTCGACATAGATGCGCTCCCGCTCGATGCCCGCCGCGGTGAGCGCGTGGATTTGGCGCTCCAGCGACTGCTTCTCGCTGGACACCCGTGCGTAGGCAAGCTCGGCCACCCCCGCACCGTACCGCATGTCGTCACCGCACGGTCGTTATGACACATTCCTGAGAGACAACTTCCGGGACACGCCGACCTGCACGTTCCCACCGAACTTCTGCCAGCGCCCTCGGCGTCCTGCAACCAAGGAGCCGGGACACACCAGAATCGCGTCTAGTCGACCTGCCGCCTTGCGCCGACAGGTCGCTAGGCAATTTGGTACACCACCTGTACGTTGGGAAGTGCCCGTGGCGTTGAGCTTCGGGAAGTGAGCCCGGCTCCTCTCCGGACGGTGAGCGGTCGGGCTTCGCGCTGTCTAGGGGCGGGTGACGTCCTGGCCGGTGGTGATCGCGTCGATGCGCCCGCGCCATTCCCCACCCGCCGACGAGCACCAGGCGAGGCCGTCGGCGATCCAGAGCAGTGGATCACCGTGCGGGGGCAGATGGTCGTAGTCGAAGGCTGCGTCGCCGTGGGGCCGGAGTTGGTCGATCAGCACTTGACGGTCGAGGTCGTCGCGACCTTCGCGGGACTCGATGATCAGCCGTGTGACGCGCCGCTCGAGCAGCGGTACGACCATACGGCGGAAGCCTTCGGTTCGAATCTCGCTGTCGCGTCCCTTGCCGTGATAGGCCAACGCCGCCACCTGGCCCGAGGCGACCACCGCGTCGATGATCTGTTTCCGGCGGCTGTTGCGTTCGTGGACGAAATGCCAGCGACGCTGACCGGGCAGGCAGAACGAACGCGCCAGGCGTCGGAGGGCGTCGACGTCGCCGTTGGCGATCACCGCGACGCACACGTGGTAGCTGGACCCGCGGGCGGATTCGTCGACGAATGCCTGCGCGCTCAACTCTCGACCGACGATCGTGCCGGGCGGGTCCCCGCTGCGGGTCTCGCGCCGGTGGCGGTCAAGTAGCGGTAGATCGTGGGCCGCGTGACCCCATAGGCTGTCGCGATCTCAGCGACGGTGTACTTGCGTTTCCCGTCCTCGCCGAGCTCGTCGTACATCTCCTGCGCGTTGCGGGCCTGCCGCGGGGTGAGCTTGGGTTTCTGTCCCCCGACTCGGCCGCGGGCCCGTGCCGCAGCCAACCCCTCAGAGGTCCGCTCGACCAGCAACGCGTGTTCGAACTCCGCGATCGAGCCGAGAATCGAGAAGAACATCCGCCCCACCGCTGTGGAGGTGTCCACCCCCTGCTCCAGCACCACCAGGTCGATCTCGCGCTGGCGCAGCAACTCGGACAGCTCCATGAGGTTCGCCAACGACCGACCCAAGCGATCCAAACGGGTCACGACGAGCTGATCGCCCGCCCGCGCCTTCAGCAGGGCCTGCTCCAGTCCCGGCCGGCTGGCCAGCACCCCGGACACCTTGTCGGTGAAGATCGGCTCACACCCCGCCGCCCGCAGCGCGTCCTCCTGCGCTTCGGGGTGCTGATCCCGCGTGGACACACGAGCAAGACCGATCCTCATGCCCGAAGTGTAAAACAAACCACCGGGCGAGCAACGTAGGCCAGGACACGGCACGCGTTACGAATCCGACCTGGGCGAACACCACCAACCAAAATGCGTCTCATGAACGATCGTTACGCATACACACCAGCAGCGGGGCGAATCAGCGGGTTGCGGCCAGTGCAACGGTTGCGCGCTGGTGGCGCCTCCGGCGCGCGATGAGACTCAGCAGTAGAAGCGATCCGTAGATGAGTAGGTAGGACAAACCGAGCCCCTGGTCGCGGGACATGCCGAGTGCGGCGCAGTAACCGATCACCACGGCGAGGAGCAGCATCTGCGCGACCCGCCGCGTCGATGAGCGGGTCCGCTCTCGCTGACGTTCTCACGGATCTCGATCAGCCTGACGCTCGCTTGATCCCCCCGCCCACGCCCGTTCCCTGGGCCGAGGCGAAGGCCCTGATCGAGGCAATCCCATCCGGCGAAGGTGTCGCCGAACCAAGCAGGTGGATGGACATCCCCGGAGCTGCTAACGGAACCTTCACGGTCGGGGTCAGTGCCTTCCAAGAGTTGCATGACCGCACCAGGGAGGAGTTCCGTGGCGCTCTTAGAAGCGGTGATCACGGCGCCGTCCCGTCCTCCTAGCGCCGTCAAGACGCCTGCGAGTGACTGACCAGCTGATGCCGCCAGAGCACGCACACGGCAATAGTCATCGTCACCCCGCGTCCGCTGGTCGAGGTGTGCTCAGCCCACGGCGGCGGCTTTCAGTTTGCTTCCGGCCGTGACCTTCGCGGTCTTCGTTGCAGCGATGTGTATGGCCTCCCCGGTGGCGGGGTTGCGGCCCTCGCGGGCAGCGCGCGCACCTTGCTCGAAGGTAAGGAAGCCCGGCAGCGTCAGCTTGTCCTTACCGTCGGCGACCACCTCGCAGACGACGTCTTGGAAGGCGGTAAGCACCTTATCGGCATCGGCCGGGGGCACCCCGGCTTTTGTCGCGACAATGCTGATGAAGTCCTTGCGGTTCATGCGTCCTCCTGACGGTGCCGGCGGGTGCGCCAGCAGCCAACCCAGATTAGGGGGGTGCCACACCGGGTGCGGCAGGACACGCCCCGCCATGTCTCGCTGTCCTCCTGCTGAAATTCCCGCGCCATAACCGCGGCCACGGGTCGGCGACCACTTCCGGTGACGGTGCGTGCTGAAGGTTCACACCGGGGGTTTGCAGGCGCAGAATCAACTGATGGTCCCAGAGGACTGTTTGTCGCAAGACAAGGGTGCGTCCTCGCCGGAGCCGCAGCCAGTGAGTGAGTGAAGTCGAATGGTCCAAACCGTCCCAAGGATCGGTGACGGGGCGGCGATACTGGTTGCCTCGATCAGGGCTCTGTGCGGGTAGCTGATGCACTCGCCGTAACCGATAACCCTTGAGAACCGTCAGGTCGTGGTCGGGCCGAGCTCAGCAGGTAACCGTAGGGGCGTCGGGAACGCCGCGGGCGGCCGACGGGTAGGGCCAGGGCCGGCTGGCGGGCGCCGTGTCGGTGGGTTCGAGCAACCAACTCGGGCCGCCAGCCAGATCGAGGCGCGAGGTACCGTCCAACGATCTTCACCGGGGAATCAGTACACATCGCGACGGTGACCAACGCGAAGCGCCAGTACGGTGAAGGTGGCGGCAGTGATCTGGGCGAGGATGCGGTAATCACCCACTCGGTATCGCCACACTCCTGCATGGTTGGCGGTCAGACCCTTGCCGCGTTGACGCGGCTCATCGAGGGTCTCGACTTCTTCCAGGTAGGCCATCACACGCCGTTGTACGGCACGATCGAGCTTCTTGTACTCGCGGTCGAACTGTTCGGTGGTCTCAACGCGCCACCGCGACGTCACTGGTGCGTCTCGGCCTTCAACGCGGACAGAGGCCGACTCCGGCGGCCGCCAGCCTCGAAGACATCGATCGCGGCGTCGGCCGTGAAGGCGTCTTCGAGGTCGGCCAGGTACTCGTGAAGCGCCGCCCTGACGTAGAAACTCTTCGAGCGTCCGGTACGACGTGCGAGTCCGTCAAGGCGCGCTTCTTCCTCGTCGGTGAGCCGGATCGAGATCGTCATGGACGTACCCCACGGTCGTAAGACATGTCTGCACAATGTTAGCCCTTGTCCCGCACGTGGTCCAGGTGCACCGGGTGGACACCACCACCGCGCACGGCAAACTCGTCTTCGGCACGTTCGCCCTGATGGCCGAATACGAAGCCGCGCTGATCAAAGAACGCACCCAAGCCGGACTGATCGCCGCCCGAGCCCGCGGCCGCCACGGCGGGCGCTGCAACCCGCCGTACATGTCGAGGGTGGTGCGGTAGCCGAGTTGAAGCTGCTCAACCTGGCACCGGAACTATCGTGGGAACCCCGGCCCGCTGGTTGGCCCACGGGGTCAACCGCATCGTCGCCGCGGTGAAAAAGACCCGGGCCCACACCGAAGAGGCCGCCGGAGACGGGGTCCACAAGGCCACACCGACGCCCCCAAGCAGGCCATCGTCGCTGGCCGCAACGCCGGACTCGACCAGGTCGAGACTCCCCCGGCGTTCACTCACCGCCTGGGTCTCTCCCTCCCCCCCGCGGGACGGGTGCCCCATCGCAGGCGCCCACGTATGTCGGTGACCTGCTGATGGAACACTCCACCGCCTGCTCACCCGTTCATGCAGCTCGCACGCTGGCAGCGCAGGCCACGCCCCAGATCGCGGCGAACCCGGCGACGCGGCGGGTTCGCTTTCGCGTTGCGCAAGCCGATACTGAAGATCACCGCGTCGACTCCACTCGCTCCAATCCCAGGCCGGAGCTGTCCGAGGGTCTCGACGTATGACAGAGGTGCAGCCGCGACGAGGCGCACGGATGGGCGGCGCACGCCGCTCCGTGGTCTCGATTGCGCGAGAGCCCCCGCCCGGGGTGTACTGCTGGTCGTGACCGATGCCGTAGGCACCTCAGGAACCGCCATCACCCAGCGGGTGCATTCGCTGAACCGCCCCAACATGGTCAGTGTGGGCACCGTCGTGTGGCTCTCCAGCGAGCTGATGTTCTTCGCCGGGCTGTTCGCGATGTACTTCACGGCACGGGCGCAGGCCGATCCGGCGCTGGGCTGGCCACCACCGCCGACCCATCTCGCGTTCGTGTACACGTTGATCTTCACCATCATCCTGGTGGCGTCCTCGTTCACCTGCCAGATGGGCGTGTTCTCCGCCGAGCGTGGCGACGTGTTCGGGCTACGGCGCTGGTACGCGTTGACCATGGTGATGGGCTTGGCCTTCGTGATCGGCGAGGCAAACGACTACCACACCAGCGTCTCCGAAGGCACCACCGTGTCCAGCGACGCCTACGGCTCGGTCTACTACATCACCACCGGTTTCCACATGTTGCACGTGATCGGCGGACTGACAGCCTTCGCGTTCCTCATCGCGCGCACCAAGCTGAGCAAGTTCACCCCCGCCCAAGCCACCGCGGCGATCGTCGTGTCCTACTACTGGCACTTCGTGGACATCGTGTGGATCGGCCTGTTCGCGACCATCTTCATCGTGCGGTAACCACCACGCAGCTGATGGTATGGCTACCGCTCGGGTGCATCGTCCCTGGCAGTGCCTCCCCCGCCGGGGCGCACACCCCCCCCCATCCCTACAGCACCTGCGCCGCTACCAGCCACCCCGACGACCTGGTGACCCGCTGTGGGATGGACGCCGCTGACGGTGGGTGTCCGTGGCGGGTCGGGACCACCGCTTCGGACTGACCGTCCGGAATCAGCTGGAGACTGCCGCCATCGGAGCACTCCTTCGCACGCGTCTGCGCGATCAGTCAGGCCGTTCGGCGCAGGCTGCGCAACAGGAGCCAGAGTTTCCCGGGGCGCCACCTCGGGCGGTCCAGACCGCGTGATCACCTGCAGGCGCTGCGGCGGGCTCCGTCTAGGAATCGTTGCCGCGCGTGAAGCTTGGTTCCACGATGTCGGTCACCGCCTCCGAAACGGCACGACGCTCGCTGGCCGACGTCGTGTATTGCTCCTCCCGGATCCGGTCCACCATGTGCGGGTAGTGCAGCTCGAAGGCCGGACGCTCCGAACGGATACGCGGGATGGCGTGGAAGTTGTGCCGCGGCGGGGGACACGAGGTGGCCCATTCCAGGGAGTTGCCGTAACCCCACGGGTCATCGACGGTGACCGCCTCCCCGTACCGATAACTCTTGACGACGTTCCACATGAAGGGGAGGGTCGACGCCCCGAGGATGAAGGCTCCGATCGTAGAAATGGTGTTCAGCGTGGTGAATCCGTCGCTGGGCAGGTAGTCGGCGTAGCGCCGGGGCATGCCCTCCGCACCCAGCCAGTGCTGCACCAGGAACGTCGTGTGGAAACCGACGAACGTGAGCCAGAAGTGGTACTTGCCCAGTCGCTCGTCCAGCATCCGGCCGGTCATCTTCGGGAACCAGAAGTAGATGCCTGCGAAGGTGGAGAACACGATGGTCCCGAACAGTACGTAGTGGAAGTGCGCCACCACGAAGTAGGTGTCCGACACCTGAAAGTCCAGCGGTGGGCTGGCCAGGATGACCCCGGTCAGACCACCGAACAGGAAGGTGACCAAGAACCCCAGCGCCCACACCATGGGCGTCTCGAAGGTCAGCTGCCCCTTCCACATGGTGCCGATCCAGTTGAAGAACTTCACCCCAGTCGGGATGGCGATCAGGAACGTCATGAAGCTGAAGAACGGCAGCAGCACCGCCCCGGTCGCGAACATGTGATGCGCCCACACCGCCGCGGACAGCGCCGCGATGGCCAAGGTGGCAAAGACCAGACCCTTGTAGCCGAAGGTCGGTTTGCGGCTGAACACCGGGAAGATCTCGGTGACGATGCCGAAGTAGGGCAGCGCCACGATGTACACCTCGGGGTGGCCGAAGAACCAGAACATGTGCTGCCACAGGATCGCCCCGCCGTTGGCCGGGTCGAAAATGTGCATCCCGAGTTTGCGGTCGGCGAGCAAACCGAACAAGGCGGCGGTCAGGACCGGGAACGCCAACAGGATGAGCACCATCGTGGCCAGAATGTTCCAGGTGAAGATGGGCATCCGGAACATCGTCATGCCCGGCGCCCGCAGCGTCACCACGGTGGTGATCATGTTGACCGCACCGAGGATGGTGCCCAGGCCGGCGATGATCAACCCGGTGATCCACAGGTCAGCGCCCGCGCCGGGTGAGTGCACGACGTCGGACAGGGGGGTATAGGCGAACCAGCCGAAGTCCGCGGCGCCACCGGGGGTGATGAACCCGGAGACGGTGATCAACCCGCCGAACAGGTACAGCCAGTAGGAGAAGGCGTTCAGCCGGGGGAAGGCCACATCGGGGGCACCGATCTGCAGCGGCAGGATGTAGTTCGCGAAGGCGAAGACGTTCGGGGTGGCGTAGAGCAACAACATGATGGTGCCGTGCATGGTGAACAGCTGGTTGTACTGCTCGGTGGACAAGAACTGCAGGCCCGGGCGCGCCAACTCGCCCCGCATCAGCATGGCCATGCCGCCGGCGAAGATGAAGAACGCGAACGACGTCGTCATGTACATCAAACCGATCGTCTTCGGATCGGTCGTGTGGATCAGCTTGACGATGAAGTTGCCCCTCTTCATCTCCCGAGCCGGGTACGGCTCAGTGATGACGGGCGTGGGGTGCAGAGCAGTCATGTTCCACCCATCCAATGCTCATCTATCCACGTGGGCACACCCCACAACCACCTGCGCCGAACGCCGGCCAGCCACTGCGTGACCGGGCAGCGTTCCATTCGCCGCCACCCGCCGTCACCCGCATTGATGTGTACCACCCGCAGCACCCCGGCACCAAAGGAACCGCGGGGAGCTTGGGGGGGCGAGGATGGCTCAGAGGCCTGACCCGGTAGGCGAAGGCACGGAGAACCGTGGGGCGCCCCCTGAGAGGTGAACGCGGTGCCGAGCCGATGGCCAGAGATGGAGCGTCCCGCAAATCAGCCTGGCGCAGCCGACCGCACCCCGGCGGATTCGCAGTCATGCACCCCCCTCGCCCACCAACTTCCCGCACAGCACAAACCAACCCGCACAGCACAAACCAAGATCAATCCGATCAAGTACGCGCGCACGAGGATGGCTAACCCAGAATTGTCAACGGGGCCCTGAGATCCTTCGTTGCTGGGTTTTGAGACCGGGCGCTGACCACAAGCCCGGGCACGGCGATGTCCTCGCGGCCGGCGTTCTTGGCGTCACGCACGAAACTGGCCATGGTCATGGCCCGCCTTCAACGAGTGGTACTGCACCGCAATCAGGTCGAAGCTCACATCATCGAACCCGGTTTCACCTGTCGCCATCATCAACCTCCTGGGTGCACCAAGGGAAGGGGTCGGTCGCCGCCGGACAACACGGCGGCGGGGCGGCCACCCGCGGCTTCAGTGCCCGCTCCTGCTCTGCACCGTAGCGCGACCCCTAGCTGCTGCGCGACGACGCGGCCACCGTCCTCGACCTGCGTGCGAGCCCCGGCGGACCTATCGTTTGATCTATCCCCCATCCGACCCCTCGGGGATCTCGGCAGAAAGAAAAACCCTCAGATGGAGCTCTACCGCATCCTGTGGCGGCGGGTGATGTGTGCCGTCGCCGTCCTCGGCGTCGTCAACGCCGTCCTGGTCCTGCCCGGCAAGAATCTGGTGGGGCTGGCGGAGTGCGCGGCGATCGTGGGACCCACCGTGGGCGTCTGGGCCCACGCACGAACCAGCCACGCTGAGTTCCCGTTTCCGACGCCCAGCTACCTGCTCCAGACCGCTGCGCTGGCCACCGTGGGTGCCGTCGCGGTCGTGGGCCTGATCACCATGGGCGGGATCACCGCACTGCTCGGCCTGGGGTTGCTCGTCGCGTGTTCTCCAGCGGTGCTGCACAGGCTGCCCGTACGCCCACCCCAGACACCACGGTCTGAACCGCTGGTTGTCCCGGCCCCCACACCCACGGTGTCACCGGTCCCGCCGCCCTGCCATGGGCTGAGTAACGCCGAGTTGTGTTGGCGGTGGCGCACCAGTACCACCGCCCTGGCCACCACCGTCTCCCCCGGCCAGCGGCTCTACCTGATCCACACCCGAGCCGCGTTGCTCGACGAACTCGCCCACCGCGACCCCGACGGGTTCACCCGCTGGTTGCACAGCGACACCCGCACCGTCAACGACCCCGCCCCCTTCCTCACCACCACCGCTGACCCCCATGTCCGGCCGCGCCATGACCGCTAATCCTGCCCCATGACCGCTAATCACTGAGCCCCCTCGGGATCCGTACCCGAAGCCAGCAACCGGCGCCGGCAACCCTGTGCCGAGGCGCGTTCTTGGCCCGCAACTCGATTGTTGCGGGCAATGGCCAGGTTCGGCCCTCGGTGCATCAGCGAGCCTCGATGGGCGGGGCCTCCTCACCCCGCTGCACGGCGGTGGAGCACTGGGCGCGGCAAGCCGCGGGGCCGACCCCGATCATGCTGATTCAGCATGCTGGGCCGCTGCTGCTGCGGCGGCCCAACGAATCACCCACCGGGGTACGCCACCGGTCATGGGCAGCGGCCCGGGCCCCTGCATCGAGGTGGGATCTGTGCTGCCGAGGTGGTTCACCGGGCTGCGGTGAGCAGTGACCCGGCTGCGCTTGAACGCGACAGCCGGGTCACTTCGGAGGTGAAGAAGGAATCAGGGGGTGTCCGTGTCCTGCCGGTGGTCGCTGCGGACCGGGACGGGCATCGACTCGGCTCGGCGCTGGGTGGCCAGCAGGTCCTCGCGTTCCTCCGCCGACAGTCCGCCCCACACCCCGTAGGGCTCGGCCACGGCCAGCGCATGGTGGCGGCAGGCGGTGATCACCGGGCAGCGGTGGCACACGGCCTTGGCGTGGGCATCGCGACGCCGGCGGTTCTCACCCCGCTCGAAGTCGGGGTGGAAGAACACGGTGAGCTGCATGCCCCGGCACGCACCGTGGGCTTGCCACTGCCAGTGCTCCTCGCCGGGCCCGGGAAGGCGACGGTAATCCGCCACCAGGTCACCACCTTCTCGATGCATCGTTCGAGACAGGCGCCCACCCGCTGGTTTGGAGTATTCGCTCGATCCTGCGAAGTTAGCGCACCCCACGGCGCATACCAAACCCGTATGTTCACCCGCGTACGGGTCAGGGACGGGAGACAACCGATGGTCGATGCTGTGAACGACGTGCCCGGCACTCGTTCACTGGGTGCGGTGATGGGCGAGCTCGCCCGCACGTTGCACGGGTCAACAGTCACCGTCGCGGCCGTGACGTCACGCGGGACGCTTGGCAACTATGTCTCCTCGGTGGGTGATGTGCGGGGTGTGGTGTTCCAGGGGTACAGCTCCGCGTGGGCCAGGTGGCGCAGGGGGCGGTCCCAGTGGGCGCGGTCCAGCAGGTACTGGCGGGTTCCGTTGGGGATGTCGGTGCTGGTGTGCAGGCCGGCGGCGGCGAGTTGGGTGGTGGCGGCGCGGTAGCGTTCGGCCCATTGTTCGTTGTCGGAGGAGGTGGGTGCGCGGGACTCGACGGCAGGGATGAGTTCGTGCAGCAGAGCGAGGGCTGCGGCCCGAAGTTCGTACAGGGCGGCGGAGTCGATGATGTTGGAGTAGCGCCGTCGGTCCAGGGCGCTGGCGCACAGGGCGGTGGTGTCCAGGACGGTGAGCAGGATGCGGGGCAGCGCGTAGTAAGGCTCGCGGTAGTGGAAGTAACGCAGTACGGGGTAGGAACGGTGGGTCTGGAAGATCTGGCGCAACGAGGCGGCGGTGGTACCCAGGTAGGAGCGGGCATCGGGGAGGCCGGCGCCGTCGGCGAGCATGACGAGCAGTTGCGCGGCGTCGTCGGTGTTCGCGGTGGCATGGTGCAAGCCCTGGGCAAAGGCATTGCGGGTGGTGAGGCTGCTGTAGACGGACATGAAGTAGGTGATGACCATGCTGATGGTGACGAACCCGGACGCCGTTTCCAGGATGGCCAGCAGCCGGTACAACCCGGTCTGGGGGACCACGCCCCCGGTCCCGAGTGTGGTGATGAGATACCCGCTGTAGTAGATGGCGGTGGCCCAACTGGTGTCCGTGACCCCCCCGGAGGATGCACGGATCGCGGTACCCAAGACGGGTTGGTAGATCATTGCCCACCCGATGATGAGCAGCACGAACCACACGGTCAGCACCGCCGCGATCTCGGTCGGCCCGCAGTAGGCGAGGATGTTGCGGCGTCTGTGGTAACCGGCACGTTTCGCGATAGCCCGGAAGAGGTGCCAGATCGTGGAGCTGAGGGGTTTGCGGATGATGCCACGGCCGCTGGCCGGGAACAAGACGGTGACGAACACGTCCTGGGCGACGATGAGTACCAGGACGGCTCCCAGCACCCGCCATACAACAGTCATGCGCCTACGCCGTCGAGGCGGCTCAGCGGGGGTTCTTGGATGGCGCGCTGCCCGACGTGATGTGGTCAATGTCGTGGCGTGCCCGGTCGGGGTCGTTCAACCGGATGGTGCCCTGACCGTCGCTACCGACCGGTTTCCCGGCGCCTTGCAGTACTTGGGCGAAAAACCGCAGCGGCGGCGGCGCGACCCGGGTACCGAGCATCTTGATCACCGGTAAGGCGGCGATGAACACCGCTATTGGTGGTTCGAGGACACCGAACGCGACCGCAGCACTGATCCCGCCGTAGTAGCCCAGGGTTCGAGGGATGTCGATTTCCACGGGGCCGACATCGAAGTGAAGGGTCCGGTCTTTGTTCGTCTCCGTGCCCGGCTGCACACTCCGAGCAGTGTCCCTGGCGACTGGTGCGGTGCGTTTGCCCGGTGCAGCCTTCTTGCCCGGTGCAGCCTTCTTGCCCGGTGTGGCTGTCTTGACGGGTGCCGCGGGGGGTGTCGGTTGATCGGTCATGGTGTTCTCCGGTTGCGTTTGATGGGGTGGGTGATCCCGGGCAGCGCCGCCGTGCCACTGAGGGCCGCCTCTGGCTCGCGGTCCGCGGGGTGCTGCGGAAACTCGGCAGAGTGAGGCCGACACCGCGTCGGGACCTGCCCCGGAGCCGGTCACCGATTTCTTCAGTGCGCCCGACACCTGGCAGGGTAAACCCACCAGATGCAGGCGGCAGGTCGAGCGGTGGAGCCCCGGCCGGTGCTCGATGTGCCCACGCGGCGCGGAGGAAGAACCCGGACAGCACGCCCCACGACCTGTCCCAGGAATGGCGGCGACTGCTGGCGGAGTTCTTCGACACTTTCGCGCTCACCCCAGTCGCGGCCGGGGCCACGGCGTTGGACAGCCGGGCCGGAGGCAAGGAACGCCAGGCCGCCACCGGTAGTTGACTACCAGCAGCCGTCGCTGGGGACGGGTCCGAACAGCGGGCACCGGCTCAGGCGTCTTCGAGCGCTTCCCCGAACTGGTGTACGGCACGGTTGTGTTGATCCGAGGCCAAGCCGTGCCCCCGGCGAGGACCAGAGCCACCGGCCACTCGAGGACACCGAGCACCCCCAGCGCGCCGATGCCCGCGTAGTAGGTGAGCCGCTGGGGTTCGGGCAGTTGGCCGGGGACACCGGTGGAGGGAATGTAGAGCGGCGCCCTGCCCAGCAACGCGCCCATCGGTTCGCATGTGCTCGGCGATGGCCCAGCCGATCACCCGACGCGAATGGGCGTCGATGACCGTGGCCCAGTACACCCAGCCCTGCCAGGTGCGCAGATAGGTGTGCAGATCGGACTCGTGGCATTCGTGCCGTCGGCATGGCCGACGTCTCCTCATGCATGATGACCCCGGCAATCAACCGGGCCCGCACGTGGCCAAAGGCGACGAGCTGGGTTATTTCTAGTTCGGCGGCTCCCCTACTGCCTGGTCCTGCGGCCCGGCGTCGTCAGTGACATCGTGATTGACGCCGTCTGGGGAGCGCACGGCTCCAATCCGCCGCTGATCTGGGTCGGCTCGAAGCTGCTGCGGGCAACCGCGTCGCGTCCCTGAATTACGTCGCCTGCGGTCTGGGCGAGTCCTGCATGAGGGCGTTGTCGAGAAGCTCGGCCGGTCCGGACGTTTCGGCGGGCACGACGGTGATGCCTCGTCAACCAGGACATGGACTGCCTCCCGTCGTGCTGCGGTGACTGAGTGACCAGTCAGAACAGCGTGTGCGACCGCCACCCTGACGACGACGCCGAGTGTGTAGAGCGCCAACCGGGCCGGGATGAAAGCGATGCTCGTCGCGACCGGTCCAGCCCGAGAACGTACCCGACCGCGCGCACGATGCCCGAGGCCGGTCAACTCGGTGCTGGTCGTCCGCGCGCTTGCGGCAGGACACGGGCCCGGAAAGGAGCGGGGCGAGCAGCGACAGTCCCATCAGCCCTCCAGGTTAGGTTCAGTCCAGGTCCAGTCTGCCTTCAGCAGCGGCGCGAGCGGTGCGGTCCCCGCCGGCGCCACGCAGAATCCAGGCGGCGCCGACCGCTGCGATCGCGCCGACCGGTGGTGCGATCAGGTAAATCCACAACTGGTGCAGGTCACCGGCCACCAGAGCCGGCCCCGCCGAGCGAGCCGGGTTCATCGAGGCGCCGCTGACCGGGCTCGCCCATAACCCGGCTAGGACGATGTAGGAGCCGACACCGATCGCGGCGAACTGACCGACGTTTTGCGCGGCGGAGGAAACACCGAGGATGACGCTGACCAATCCGAAGGTCAACAGCACCTCCATGCCGAACGCCTGACCACTGGTAAACCCGGGTTCAGGCAGGGTGGCGCCAAGATGCCCGGCCGTGCCGAACAACCCTCGCAGCACCGCCGCGGCGCCCGCGGCCCCGAGCAGTTGGGCGAGCACGTAACCGGGCACCCGGCGCCACTGGAAGTCGCCGCGCAGCGCGAACGCCAGGCTCACCGCCGGGTTCAAATGCGCACCGGAGACCGCGCCCATGAACAGGATGATCGCCGCGACCATCAGCCCTGGCGCGGTGACCGCCGCGCCCCGACCGATCCCGCCGTGCGTCAGCGCAGCCACCACGCCCCCACCGGCGCCCACCAACACGAGAAAGAACGTGCCCAAAAGCTCGCTGAACAGCCGCCGCCACTCATAGGAGAGGTCCTCGAAGTCCCGCGCCCACACCGGCTCATCGTCAAAAAGCGGCCGAAGGAAACTCGGGTGTCGGCGCCGGACGACTTCGTCGGAGCGCCGGCGGACAGCAGCACCGGCGTCCGGCGAAGTCCTGCCGCGGTGCCCGCCCACGCTCGCCATGCCGACCTCCGGATAATGGTGGGACCCGTGTCCCTCTCCGGTCATTGTCCTGCAGATGCCGAGATCGCGGACGGAGCGTTACCAGTCCAGACGGCATTGCCGGGTTCTGCGCCTGATGGTGTGGTCATCGCCAGCGGCGCAGGGCGAGGTATCCGAGGCCGATGGCTGCGGCGATGGGCCATTCGATGACGCCGGCCACGGCCAGTGCGCCGGCGCCGAGCGCGACCGGCACCGGTCCGGCCGGCACGACTGCCGCGGCGGCGGCGAACGGCGCGGTGGCGGTGCGGATCAGGCTGGAGCTGGGCTGGCTCACGTGGTCTTCGGTGTCAGACGCGGGTGCTGCGGCGGGGCGGCGCTTGCTGGTGCCGGCGGGTAAGTCGGTCATGATGTGCTCCTTGTGGTGGATTGTCGCGTGGTGGGGCGGTCGTGCTGTGCCCGCACAGGGGCAAGGTCGTTAGGCGGCGTCCAGCCCTTCGGCCCGGAAGATACGCCAGATCGTGGAGCTGAGGGGTTTGCGGATGATGCCACGGCCGCTGGCCGGGAACAAGACGGTGACGAACACGTCCTGGGCGACGATGAGTACCAGGACGGCTCCCAGCACCCGCCATACAACAGTCATGCGCCTACGCCGTCGAGGCGGCTCAGCGGGGGTTTTTCGATGGCGCGCTGCCCGATGTGATGTGGTCAATGTCGTGGCGTGCCCGGTCGGGGTCGTTCAACCGGATGGTGCCCTGACCGTCGCTGCCGACCGGTTTCCCGGCGCCTTGCAGTACTTGGGCGAAAAACCGCAGCGGCGGCGGCGCGACCCGGGTGCCGAGCATCTTGATCATCGGGAGGGCGGCGATGAACACCGCTATTGGGGGTGCCGGTAAGGAACGTGTCACCAGCCGCAAACGCGGATCCGTTGGCGGGCCGATTTCGATGTCTACGCTGTCACCGAGGTGCCCTGTGCCAGCAACGACCTTCGATGACCCGCCCGAGTACGACGTCGGTGACCGGGTCACCGCGGTGATCGCGATCGGGCCCGTATGGCATCGACGCGTGGCACGTGGAGCGCGAGGCATCGTCATCGCTCGTACCGCCGAGCGGCTAATCGCCGTCCGCTTCCTTGATGGCACTGTTGAACACGTCCACCCCAACGACTTGCGGCCAGCCGTCGACAGCGGAGGGTAGCGCCCGGTCATAGAGGATCGACCTGCGGCGCGCTGATCGCGAGCTTGCAGGTGACGTGGCGTCAGGTCTTACCGTTCGGGTCGTGAGCGACGTCGAGGGTGGACTCAAGGTTGGGGAGCTGGCCCGTGCATCTGGGCTGTCGATCCGCACCGTGCGCTACTACGACCAGATCGGTCTCCTCACTCCGTCTCGGCGCAGCCCGGCCGGACATCGTCAGCCATGGTTGATCGGCTGAATCGTGTGTCTGCGGGGCTGTCGGTGATGGTTCGGCCGCGGAAGGATGGTCGTCCGTGGCTGGGTCGATGGATCTCGAGGAGTTGGTCGAGCACTGGATCTTGCTCGATGACGAGCGCGAGTTGGTGGCCGGCAAGCGCGGGGCGACCCGGTTGGGGTTCGTGCTGCTGTTGAAGTTCTACATCCGCCGCGGCCGGTTTCCCCGCGGCCGCGGGGAGCTGCCGGATGAGGCGGTGGCGTTCGTCGCCCAGCAGGTCGGTGTCGAGCCGGTTGACCTGGGGTTCTATGAGTGGTCCGGGCGCACGATCGAGTATCACCGGGCGCAGATCCGGGCCCATTTGGGTTTCCGAGAGTGCTCGGTGGCCGACGCGGACACGTTGACTGGATGGTTGGCCGTCAACGTGTGCGAGGCCGAACGACGCCCGGAGCAGGTCCGCGACGAGCTGCTGGTGCGCTGCCGGAGCGAGCGGATCGAACCGCCGGCGGCAGGTCGGATCGAGCGGGTGGTGCGCTCAGCTTTGTATCAGGGCGAGCAGACACTGACCCGGCGCATCGCCGAGGCGATCCCGGACGAGGCGGTGGCGCGGCTGCACGCCCTGGTCGCGGTAGGAGTGGACGAGGAGGAGGGCGAGGGTGAGTCGGTCCTTGGCCTGATCACCTCGGTGCCGGGCAACGTCAGCTTGGACTCGATGCTCACCGAGATTCGTAAGCTGCGGGCGGTGCGGGCGATCGGCCTGCCAGCAGCCCTGTTCGCTGACATCGCGCCGCGGGTGGTTGCTGCTTGGCGGGCCCGGGCTGCGGTGGAGTCGCCGTCGCATCTGCGCGAGCATCCGGAGGCGGTGAAGCTGACGTTGCTCGCGGCGTTGATGCACACCCGGGAGCGGGAGATCACCGACACGCTGGTGGAGTTGCTGATCTCCACGGTGCACCGGATCGGCGCCCGGGCGGACAAACGGGTCACCCAGGAGCTGGTGAACGCCTTCAAGCGGGTCACCGGCAAGGAGAACATCCTGTTCGCCATCGCCGAGGCCTCCCTGACCGCACCTGATGAGGCTGTCCGGGACGTGGTGTTCCCGGCCGTGGCGGGCGGCGAACAGACGTTGCGGGAGCTGGTGCATGAGTACAAGACGAAGGGTCCGGTGTACCGGCGCACGGTGCAGACCACGTTGAAGGCGTCTTACAGCCACCACTACCGGCGGGGGCTGATCGAGCTGCTGTCGGTGTTGGAGTTCCGTTCCAACAACGCCACCCACCGACCAGTGCTCGATGCCCTGGAGCTGATCAAACGCCACGCTGACGCTCGGCTGACCTACTACCCGGCCGGTGAGGTGGTGCCCACCCACAAGGATCTGCTGGGTGACTGGGCACCGTTGGTGTTCCACGATGCCGGCAAGAGCGGGCGGCGGGTGCTCCGCGGGGTCTATGAGGTCTGCACGTTCCAGGCACTGCGGGAACGGTTGCGGTGCAAAGAGATCTGGGTGGTCGGCGCGGATACGTGGCGCAACCCCGATGAGGATCTGCCTGCCGATTTCGAGGCCCGCCGGGTCGAGCACTACGCCGCGGTGCGTAAACCCCTCGACGCCACCGTGTTCATCGATGGGCTCCGCGAGGAGATGCGGACCGAGCTGAGAGCGCTGGAGGAGGCGCTACCGACGCTGCCGTGGTGCGAGGTCCGCGACCGCGGCAAGAACGGGGCGATCAAGCTCACCGACTTCGCGGCCGCTCCGGAGCCGCGGAACCTGCGCGGGCTGAAGAACGAGGTGCGCACCCGGTGGGGCACGGTGCCGTTGATCGACATGCTTAAGGAGGCGGTGCTGCGCACCGGCTGCCTGGCCACGGTCACCTCCCTCGCCTCCCGCGGCGAGTTGGCCCCGCAGGTCCTCGCCGAGCGGTTGCTGCTGGACATCTACGCCTACGGCACCAACACCGGTATCCGGGCGGTGGCCGGCAACGCGGTACACGGGCACAGCGAGGACGACCTCCGCTACGTGCGCCGGCGTTACCTGAACGCCGAGGTGGCCCGGGCCATTGCCATCGACATCGCCAACGCGACCTTCGCTGCCCGTGCCCCGCGGGTCTGGGGTGCGGGGTGCTCATCTACTGGCACGTCGAGCACAAGTCGATGGCCATTCACTCCCAGCTGATCACCTGCACGGCCTCCGAGGTCGCTGCGATGATCGACGGCGCGATCCGGCACGGCACCACGATGGAAGTCGAAGGCAACTACGTCGACTCCCACGGCCAATCCGAGGTTGGCTTCGGGGTGAGCCGCCTCCTCGGGTTCGACCTGCTGCCCCGTATCAAGGCGATCAACAAGGTGCGGCTGTACCGGGCAGTGGCCGGCGAACCCGACGCCTACCCCGGGCTGGCGCCAGCGATGATGAACCGGGCGATCCGGTGGGACATCATCGCCGAGCAGTACGACCAGATGATCAAGTACGCGACGGCGATCCGGACCGGCACCGCCTCCACCGAGGCGATCCTGCGCCGATTCACCAAAGCCAACGCGATCCACCCCACCTACCAGGCGATGATCGAGGTCGGCCGAGCTCAGAAGACCATCTTCGTGGCCCGCTACCTCCGGGAGCGGGACCTGCAACGCGAGATCAACGAGGGCCTCAACGTCATGGAGTCCTGGAACCGGGCCAACAGCGTGATCTTCTTCGGCAAGGGCGGCGACATCGCCACCAACCGCCGCGACGAGCAGGAACTGTCGGTGCTGTGCCTGCGGGTGTTGCAGGCCGCCCTGGTCTACGTCAACACCCTCATGGTCCAAGACGTCCTCGCCGACGACGACTGGTCGGAGTCACTCACCGGCGAGGACCGCCGCGGTCTGACCCCGCTGTTCTGGGCGCACGTCGCCCCCTACGGCGAGGTCAAGCTCGACATGCACAGCCGCCTGACCCTCGGTGCGGCGCTGCCCTGAACCTCCTTCCGTTGCTCCAGGTGGTTCAGCGGTCGACGGGGAGCAGATCCAGGGCACGTTCGCGGTCGGCGGCGGTGGGCAAGGTGTAGCGGCGGGTCTGCTCCAGGCGGGCGTGCCCGAGCAGCTCGGCGACCACGACCAGGTCGGTGCCCCCACGGATGAGGGTGGTGGCGAAGGTGTGCCGCAGCACATGCGCCGACCCCGCATCGTCGAGGCCGGCCGTATTCAGGATCGCGGCGAACACCGCGCTCGCGCCACGGACCCCGAGCCGGGCGCCGCGGCGGTTGAGGAACAATGCTTCGGTGTCGGCGCCGGGCCATTCGGTCCGGGCGGTCAGCCAGCTCGCGTACGCATCGCGCAACTCTGGGTGCAACGCCACCTCGCGGGGCTTGCCGCCCTTGCCGTAGAACCGCACGCTGCCCTTGCGGGCCGACAGCCGCACATCGGCGACGTCCAGGGCCACGACCTCGGCGATGCGGGCCCCGGCATAGAACGGGGTCAAGGCCAATGCCCGGTCCCGCGAGGAGTCCACCGCACTCGCCGCCCGCAGCCAGCGCAGCACCGCCTTGCCGGTCAGAGCCCGCGGGGCCTGCGCGGGCAGCTCGAGGCGGGCGGCCTTCGCCGGGCCGAGACCGCGGCGGGTGTAGAAGTCATCGACCGCCGCCAAAGCGTTGTTGATGGTGGAATTGCTGCGCTTGAGCACCGCGGCCAGATGGGTGCGGTAGTCACGGACCGCCCAGTCCCGGGCCACCGCTTCGATCAGCGGGTCACCCTCAACGGCGGCCTCGGCGAGCCAGGCCAGATAGCCCCGCACCTTGGAGGCGTAGGTCCGCCGCGTCTGGGCCGACAGCGGCGCCCGAGCCAGGTGCACGGTGTAGGCGGTATGCGCGGCCTCCAACGCCAGCGGCAGAAACACCGGTGCGCGGCCACGCCGCGACGGGTTCGGCGGACGCCTCGTGTTCTCGGAAGCAGTTCCGTTCACCTGACGCGCCGCTTTCACCGTGTTCTCGGAAGCCATACCGCGAGTCTACTTCCGAGAAGTAGTCTTCTCGGAAGTAACGCATCAACCCTCAGCCAACCTGCGAATGAAGACCACCGCGTTTGCGGCTGGTGACATGTTCCTTACCGACACCCCTATTGGTGGTTCGAGGACACCGAACGCGACCGCAGCACTGATCCCGCCGTAGTAGCCCAGGGTTCGAGGGATGTCGATTTCCACGGGGCCGACATCGAAGTGGATGGCCCGGTCTTTGTTCGTCTCCGCGCCCGGCTGCCCACTCCGAGCAGTGTCCCTGGCGACTGGTGCGGTGCGTTTGCCCGGTGCGGCTGTCTTGGCGGGTGCCGCGTTCTTGCCTGGGCCTGGAGGGTGCGGGAGGGTTGGGGTGCTGGCGGGGGGTGTCGGTTGATCGGTCATGGTGTTCTCCGTCGGTTGGGTGATCGCGGGCAGCGCCGCCGTGCTGGGCGCGTCTGGCGCGCGCGGTCCGCAGCGTGGTGAGGAAACTGAGAGCGGTGTGCCGCCGACACTAGCGTCGGGCCGTGGAGCCGATCACCGGTTTCTTCAGTGCGCCGGACCCTGGCAGGGTAAACCCACCAGAGGCTGCCGGCAGGTCGAGCGGTGGAGCCCCGGCCGGTGCACGATGTGCCCACGCGGCGCGGAGGAAAAGGGGCCGTTCCACGACGATAAGGAGGTTGGGTGGTGGCTAGCGGGATGCGCACGTCCTCGACCCCAGCGAGCCGGACGGCCGCGAGCGGTCCCGCCCGGAACAACTTTTTCACCGATCCGGAAGACCTGTCCCAGGAATGGCGACGGCTGCTGGCGGAATTCTTCGGCACTTTCGCCCTCACCCTGGTGGCAGCCGGGGGCGCGGTCTTCGCGTCGACCGGCGCCGGCGGCAACGGCAAAGCGGCCCAGGTCGTCGCCCCGGCCCTGTTGGTGATGGCGATGATCTACACCGTCGGTGATGTGTCGGGTGCGCACTTCAACCCGGCTGTCACCCTGGCGTTCACCCTTCGCAGGGACTTTCCCTGGACCCGCGTACCCGGTTACTGGGCCGCGCAGATCGCCGGGGCGATCGTCGCGGCGGCGGTGTTCGGCGCTATCGGGCACCTGGGTGCCACTATGCCCAATGCCGGTGACACCAGAGCCGTGATCGTCGAAGCGTTGCTGACCCTGTTCCTCATCACCGTGATCATCGGGACGGCAGCCGGGCACAAGCTCGTCGGGCACAACGCGGCCCTGGCCTCGGGCGGGGTGATTGCCCTGGACGGGTTGTTCGCCAGTCCGATCAGCGGCGCATCGATGAACCCCGCCCGCTCCCTGGGCCCGGATCTGGTAGGCGGGATGATGTCCACCTACTGGGTGTATCTCCTTGGCCCGCTCATCGGCGCCCTCGCCGCGGTGGGACTCGCGACTGCCCTGGACGGCAAAGCCCGCCGCAAAGAACGCCACGCCGCCATCGGTAGCTGAGTGACCACAGCCCGTCGCTGAGACGGCTACGAACAGCGGCACCGCAGAATCGTTACGGCCGCCTCCACCAGTCCGTTTCCGGAGTTGGCGTTTCGTTGCTGCTGGCGGTGGCGCGACAGCGACGGTCATGGTTCCCGTGGCCGCCCCTGCGGGCCAGCGGGCGGTGGCCCGTTGGGATCGTTTCCTTCCGGGGCGGCCGCGGCGCGGACGTGGGTGTCGTTTCGGTTGTTCGGTGCGGCGGTGTCATCACGGGGTGCCGGGTTGAAGGCCACATCGATGTTCTCGAAGCCTTTGCTGCGCTGAGCTTCGGCTTGGTTGGTGTATGCCCGCCGGTCACCAGCCGTGAGGTCAACATCATCGGTGAACGGGGTCAAAAGCGCCCGGGGGTGGAGTCGGTCGACGCGGACCACGTTGATTTCCACGCACAACATCACCGCTGTCGCCGCGATGTAGAAAAAAGCCAACAATCCCAGCACCAGGGCGAACACCCCGTTGGTGGCGCTGGCGCTTTTCACCACATGCCCGACGTAGACGGTGCCGAAGGACTGCAGCAGCTGCCACACCACCGCCGCCGCCACCGCACCCGGTGCCACCTGGGCGGTGGTGAGCTCCCGGGCGGTGGCAATGCGAAAGGCCAGGATGAACGCGCCGGCGTTGACCGCGACCGACGCCACCAACACCAGCACCTTCACCCCGACCCCGAACGGACCGGCACCCCCACCGAGCGCGGACAACACTGTGGTCCCCAGCAATGCCAACCCGACCGTGCCCAGCAGCAGCACACTGCGACCACGCGCTTTGATCGGGTTCGGTCGGTCATTGCGGGGCACCGCCCACGCGGTGTTCATCGCGTTCTGCGCCGCTTGGCCCACCCCGAGACCGCCGTACAACGCACCCAGGATGCCGATCACCAAACCCCCCACACCCCCACCGATCTGTTGGGGTTGCCCCAGCTGCGGGCCGATCACCGGGAACTGGCTCAACGCCGAGTTCACCACCTGATCCCGCAACGCCGGGTGCCCGAGCAGCACAAACCCCAACACGGTCGACAACAACAACAGCAGTGGGAACAACGACAGGAACGCGTAGTAGGCGATCAACGCCGCCAGGTAACCGCCTTGATCATCGATGTACTTGTACAACACACCCAACGGAAACCCCGCAGCAGGGTTGCGCCGCTGCCCGGCATCCAACCGCTCCGTCACACCCACAACGGCCCTCTCCTCCAGCTCGACTCCCCTGCCTGACCCCAGCCCACCCACCACAGCCTGCACCACCCGGTGGAAAACGCAGTTGCTCCGCGAGAACACATCCTCTCCCCAGCAACTCCGCATCTGCGCTCCAACGAGGAAGAGCGCACACCGCGGCAATGAGACGTTGCCGGATCGATGACTCCGACCGGAGTCATCAACGATATCCGCGGCACCGGGGTATCCCGTGGATGGCGGGCCGACGCAGCCCCCGAATCCCGCTGGGCGCCGAGCGCTGGAACAGGAGTACGAGCAGGCGACCGACGCGGCGGGCGCCGTCGAGGATGACCGCACGACGGGTGCCTGGTTGGTGGGTCGGGTGCTTGGTCGTCACCATGTCCCCCACCCTGCATCCGCACGATCGGGGCCGGGCGGTTATCGCTCACGTCGTTGTATGCCACTGAGGCTGCGCTCGTGGGGCGGCCGGGAAGCTGGCGTTGTAGCCTCAAAGATCGTCGATACGCTGTAAGGCCGGGAGGTAGATGATGGCGACCAGCCCCGCTAGGACCAAACGCAAATCCCCAAGCGCCTCCAACGTCGATCCGGCGAAGAAGGCCTCGGCGCCCGACCCGGCCGGTACGGGCACGTCGACGATTCGGTTGCCGTTCGTGACCGCATCGTTTCACCGAGGTTCCCGGGCTCCCCGGCCTGTCGGGCCGGGGGCACCGTGGACACCGCAGGCCTCGGTCGGGCAGGCGGTGGCCGGCCTCCGGTCGCCGTTGCCGCTGTCCCGGCTGGCTTTCTATGGAGCCGCCGTGGCCCTGGGTGTGTTGGAGGTGGTGGAGTGGCCGGTGACCCTGCTGGTGGTGGCCGGTACCTACCTCACCGATCGCGCCACCTCCACCGACCACGCCGCCGACTCGCCCGCACCGGCCGCCGCGGATTTGGTGGTTCCCTCCCCCGCCGAGCAGCATGCCGCCGGCGGTGGCGGCTCGCCCGCTTCCCCACCGGCCCGGGCAGCCTCGGATTTGGTGGTTCCTTCTCCCGTTGAGCAGCACACCGGCGGTGCGTCGTGACGCTGACGCTGAGGCGGTTTTAGGTGGGTCTGTTCGGTGTAGCGGCAGCGGTCGCTGGGTTGGGTCCGGCCCTGGTGGGGTCCTCGGTGCGCACCTCGCTGGGGGCGACTCAGGCCGCCGTGGCCGGCACAGCGCGGGTCGCCCGGGGTGCGGTGGAGTTGGCGGTGGGAGTTCCCGTGGCCGTGGCGCGTTCGGCCACGGCGGTGGTGGGCGGTGAGCCGACCCGGCGGGTGTGGTCGCAGGGGGGCCGGGCCCAGATCGAGGTGTGGGGCCTCGATGGTGCCACCCACCAATCGGTGGTGGCCGGGGTGCAGGACGCGTTGACCGCGCTGGACGGAGTGTCCTGGGCGCGGGTGGATGGGGTGACGCGGCGGGTGGTGGTGCGCTTTACCGCCGACCGGCTGGCGGTGTCGGATCTGGTGGGGGCGGTGGCGGCCGCGGAGCGCGCGGCTGGGGTCACCACACCGGGGTACGGCCCCGAGCAGCCAAGCTTTCCCGGTGATGCTCAGCCGGTGGCGATGCAGGCGTGGGCGTTGGCCGCTGATGTGGTGGGGTTGTCCGCGGCTGTGGCGGGGTGGGCGACCCGGCTGCCCGCACTGCCCGGCAGCGCGACCGCGGCGGTGGTGTTGGTGGACAACCAGCCCCGGCTGCGCCGGGTGTTGGAGGACCGGATCGGCCCGGGGGCCACGGATCTGGCGGTGGCGGTGTCGAACGCGGCGGTGCAGGGCCTGACCCAGGGCACGGCGTCGCTGGTGGTCGACACCGCTCAGCGGGCGCAGGCGTTGCTGGCTGCACGCGCCCGCCGCGACACGTTCACCACCCGGGAAGGCGAACTGTGCGCGGTGGATCGGCCGGTGCGCAGCGGCGGGTGGCATGGTGCTGCCCGCCCGGTGCCGCTGCCGCCCGGGCCCATCGAGCGCTACGCCGACCGGGCCGCTGCTGGCTCGCTGATCGCCGCCGGCTCCTTGTTCGCGGCCACGGGCAGTGTCGATCTGGCTGGGCGGGTGTTGCTGGTCGGCGCCCCGAAAGCTGCCCGCGCCGCCCGCGAGGCCTTCGCTGACACCCTCGGTTTCGGGTTGGCCCGGCGCGGTGTGCTGGTGTTGGATCCGGCGGTGTTGCGTCGGTTGGACCGGGTGGACACGGTGGTGGTGGACACCCGGATCCTGCACGGCCCCCGGCCGGTGGTGCTGTCGGGCACGGCCCGGGCGGGGCACTGGAGTGCTGAGCACGTGTGGAGCGCCGCGCAACGACTGTTGGAGGGTGGCCCGGAGTTGCCGCTGCCCCCGCCGCGGGGACGACACCGCCACCGGCTCACCCTGCGCAAACCCACCCGAGGCCGTGATGGTTTGTCGGTTCGGGTGGTGGTGGAAGACGGCAGCCCGGTCGGGGATGTTGTGGTGGGCACCGAGCTCGACCCCTACGCCGACGCCGTGTTGACCGCGGCCCAGTCCGCCGGGTTGCGGCTGGTGTTGACCCCCGATCCGGCCGCCCCGGAGCTCGCCGGGCGCGCCGATGAGGTGCTCACCGGCCCCAGCTCGTTGGCCGGGCAGATCCACCGGTTGCAGACCGACGGTCAGGTCGTGGCTGTGGTCGCCGCGGAGGAGGCGGCGCTCGCGGTGGCCGATGTCGGGATCGGGGTCATACCGCCGACCGGTCGGGTGCCGTGGGCCGCGGACATTCTCTGCGGACCGGGACTGCTCGAGGTGCCCCGGTTGCTCACTGCGGTGCCCGCCGCCCGCACGGTCAGCGCCCGGGGGGTGACCTCCGCGATGGCCGCCACCTTTTTGGGCGGGTTGCTGAGCGCGGTCGGGGGCCCCGCCCGCACCGCCCGCGCTGTGCTGCCGGTCACCACCGCCGCCGGCGTCTCGTTGGTCGCCGGCACCGTGGTGGCCTACCGGGTCCACCGGGCGCCGCCGCCGGAGGCGGTGCTGCACACCCCGTGGCACGCCCTGGAACCCGACGAGGTCCGCACCCGCCTGCCCGCCCCCGCATCCACCGGCACGGCCGATCCCGGCACCCGGCCCGGGCTGTGGGCGGGGCCGGTGGCGGTGCTGTCCCCGCTCGCGGCGGTGGTGCGCAACATCGGTGCTGAGCTCGCCGACCCGCTGACCCCGGTCCTGGCCACCGGGGCAGCGGCCTCAGCGGTCATCGGCGCCCCGATCGACGCCCTGCTCGTCGGCGGGGTACTCGCCGCGAACGCGGTGATCAGCGGGGCGCAACGGCTGCGAGCCGACCAAGCCCTGCGGGCGTTGCTGCTCGACCAGCAGCTACCCGCCCGCCTCGTTGAGGACTCTCCCCACGGGGCAGGGCGATCCCCGCTGCCCGGCGAGACGCGCGAGGTTTCGGCCCGTTCCCTGCGCCCAGGGCAGCTGATCGAGGTGCGAGCAGGGGATGTGGTACCCGCCGACGCGCGGGTGCTCAGCGAGCACGGGTTGGAGGTGGACGAGGCGTCGTTGACCGGCGAGTCCGGGGCGGTCGACAAGCAAACCCCGGCCACACCCGGGGCCGAGCTGCCCGACCGGGCCTGCATGCTCTACGAGGGCACCACCATCGTCGCCGGCACCGCCCGCGCCGTCGTCGTCGCCGTGGGCTCGGCCACCGAAGCCGGGCGGGCCCTGGCCCTGGCCGGGCACGCCGCCGCCCCAGCCGGGATGCAAGCCCGCCTGGAGGAACTCACCCGCCGCGGACTGCCCATCACCCTGGCCGGCGGGGCCGCCGTGACCGGGCTGGCCCTGCTGCGCCGCCAACCCCTGCCCCAAGCCATCGCCTCCGGGGTCAGCGTGGCGGTCGCCGCCGTCCCCGAAGGTCTGCCCCTCGTCGCGACCGTCGCCCAGCTGGGCGCAGCCCGGCGGTTGTCCGCCCGGGGTGTCCTGGTCCGCTCCGCGCGCACCGTGGAAGCCTTGGGCCGGGTCGACACCGTCTGCTTCGACAAGACCGGCACCCTCACCGAAGGCCGACTGCGGCTGGTGCGCCTGGCCGGACTCGATGAGCAGTGGGCCACCGACGCCCCCGCAGCGCGGCGGGTGCTCCGCGCCGCGCTGCGCGCCTGCCCACAACCGACCAACGGCCACCTCGCCGCGCACGCCACCGACCAAGCCATCCTGGACGCCGCGCACACCCTCGGCCCCGGCCTACCCGATGAAGGGTGGACCGAGCTGACCGAGCTGCCGTTTCAGTCCGACCGCGGATTCTCCGCCGCCGTCGGCCGCACCAGCGACTCGCTGCGCCTGGTCGTGAAAGGCGCCCCGGAAACCGTGTTGCCCCGCTGCACCCACGAACGCGACGACACCGGTAAACGGGTGTTGGACGCCGCCGCCCGCAAGCGGGCCACCACCATGGTCCACGCCCTGGCCGCCCAGGGACTGCGAGTCCTGGCGGTGGCGCGCCGAAACCTCAGCGAGGTCCTGCCCGAACACAGCCCCGATACACCCAGCCCCGACCCGGAGGAGTTCACCGAGGACCTCACCCTGCTCGGGTTTATCGCCCTCGCCGACATTGCCCGCCCCGAAGCCGCACCCACCATTACCGCGCTGCACACCGCCGGGTTGGGCACCGTCATGATCACCGGCGATCACCCCGTCACCGCCAAAGCGATCGCCCATGGGTTGGGGATCCCCGCCGACCGGGTCGTCACCGGACCCGAGTTGGCCGGCCTGGACGAGCAAGCCCGCACCGCCCTGGTCACCCAAGCCAGTGTGTTCGCCCGGGTATCCCCGGAGCAGAAGCTGCGGATCATCGGAGCCTTGCAACGCGCCGGTCGGGTGGTGGCGATGACCGGGGACGGCGCGAACGACGCCGCCGCCATCCGCCTGGCCGACGTGGGCATCGGGATGGCCGCGCACGGCTCCGTCTCCGCCCGCACCGCCGCCGACCTGGTCCTGACCACCCCCGACGTCAGCCTCCTCCTCGATGCCCTGGTGGAAGGCAGGGCGATGTGGGGCCGCGTCCGCGACGCCGTGGCGATCCTGCTCGGCGGCAACGCCGGAGAGGTCGGGTTCACCCTCGCCGGGACCGCCCTGGCCGGGCGCGCCCCGATCGGGACCCGCCAATTCCTGCTCGTGAACATGCTCACCGACCTGGCGCCCTCGATGGCCATCGCCCTGGCCGCCACCCCCACCGACCCCGCCGAACGCCGCAACCTCCTCACCGCACAGGTCCCCTCCCTCGGGGCGCCGCTGCTGCGGGACATCGCCATCCGCGGTGCCACCACCGGTGCCGGGGCGCTGCTGGCATGGCAAATCGGCCGGGTCACCGGCACCCGCCGCCGCGCCAGCACCATCGCCCTCGCCGCACTGGTAGGCACCCAACTCGGGCAGACCCTGCTCATCGGTGGTCGCAACCCCCTCGTGCTCGCCACCGGGCTCGGCTCCGCCGCCCTACTCGCCGGGCTCATCCAAACCCCCGGGCTCAGCCAATTCTTCGGCTGCACACCCCTAGGCCCCCTGGCCTGGGCCACCGTCCTGGGCAGCTCCACCGGCGCCACACTCCTCGCCGCCGCCGCCCCCCACCTACTTGCCCCTCCACCCCCACCAGCCGACGAGGAGCCCACCGCGCAACCCCCACAACTTGCCCTGCCCGCCGGCCCTCAACCCCGCGCACTGACCGCCGCCCCAAACTGACCACACGCTGAACGTGAGCCCGATTCATCCGGAGGTCTCGGTCGCTTTGTCCGCGCCGGGGACGGCACCGGGGGTCGGTGGGGGGGGTGCTGGCGGGTGTTGCGTTCGGCGGCGGTGGCGACGTCGCGGGGGTAGGTGCTGCGGGCGCGGAGCACTAGGAGCAGGCCGGCGACGGTGAGCGGGAGGAGCATGATGAGGAAGGTGGCGTCCAGTCCTGATCCGCCGGGTCCGGCGTCGCCGGTGGGGTTGCCCAGCCCGCCGGTGCGTGCACCGAACAGGGTGGAGACGTAGCCGAACAGCAGCGGGGCGATCGCCTCGAGGGAGGCACGCAGCACGGTGCGGACGCGCAACAAGTCCGCCACTCGAGGTACCCACCCATCCTCACGGCGCACCCGAACCCGGTCGGCTCAGCGTGCCTGTTGTCTTGATTGCTGACCGGTCAGCTTGGCGGGCGGTGGTGCGTGACGACTGCTTCCGCGCTGCGCCCCTGCCGACAGGCAGTTCGACCTGAGTGTGTGCGGCCGAATGGGTCATCGAGCCGCGGGAAAGCATCCCGGACAAAGCGAAGCTGTTTCGACGCCTGCACGGGAACGCGGATTGTCAGGTCGCAACCTTGCTCTCGCTCTGTCCAGGCAGCCGGTTCAGGTGCGCCGAGCGCACGACGTCGATCGTGGGTTTCACGGCGAACAGGATCGACCCGATCAAGAAGAGCCAGTCGGCGGCGCGCGTGGTCGAGGTGAAGAAGAAGAAGCCGCTGCCGATTAAGAAGCACACTGCGGCTCCAAAGTCGACGAGTGTGCGGACCACCTGGTAGCGCCAGTACACGGCTACGTGTCGAGGCGTGAGGTCGTTCAAGACTGGGTTGAGCAGTTTCACCACACGGTTATATCCCATTGGGCATGAAGGTCGCTGCGCACCCTCACCGGACAGCGTCGTCGCCGACCGCTTGTCGGGGGTGTGGTGGCATGTTGGTGGTATGGGTTCGGGGACGGTGACCGGTACGCATGCTGCGACCGCGCGGATGAACATCCACGAGGTGGCTCGTCAGCCCAACAGCCACCTCGGACCAACGCTGGTCGCTGCGCTCGCCGGCACCCCCCGATCGTAAGTAGCCGATTCGCTGGGCCAAGTCCGACGGCCCGACACCCGGGACCTGCTGCTGGCACCCTTGGTGACCAGGCCCTCAGCCCGGCCCAGCGGTAGTCCCTGAACCATGCCTCGGGCTCGGCTCTCCTCTCGGTGTAGGGGAAGAGAGCCGAGGCCGGGTGCCAGGCCGGTGGCGTGCTCACTGATCTGAGACCGGTGCGGCGGGGTGGACCCGCGTCCCTCACCCACGTCGTCAGCGGTGTGCCCAGAGACCGCATGGTTGTTGCTGTCAGGGGTGGACTAGCTCGAGCAGCGATCGTCCCCGCACCTTTGCGGTTGTGTTCGGGTGCCCCGATGTCCGGCCTGCGTGGATCAGCTCAGGTTTGGTTGCGCAGACCTGGCCATCGGGTCGCACACTGAGGGCGTCGACCGGGGCTGCCTGGGAAAGGGAGGGTGCTGTGCTGACCATCGCGCTCGGTCTCGGTGCGGCGCTGTGGTTGGGCGGCGGTTTCGTGCTCCAGCAGCATGTTGCTGCCACGCTGCCCTGGTCGGATGTGCTGTCCCCCCGGTTGTTGCTCGACCTGGTTCGCAAGCCGTTGTGGGTGGCCGGGATCGTGGTGATGGTGATCGGACAGTTGCTGGGCGCGGCAGCTTTGGGGCAGGGCAGTCTGGCCCTGGTCGAGCCGTTGCTGGCCGCCAACCTGTTGTTCGCGTTGTCGGTGTCGGCGTTGTGGCGGCGCCACCGCCTCGGTGCCCGGGAATGGGGTGGTGCGCTGCTGCTCATCGCGGGCTTGGCCGGTTTCCTGCTCGCCGCCGATCCCGGCGATGGGCCCGGTGGGCGTGTGCACTGGTACGGGTGGGTGGTCGCCGCCGGCAGCATCCTCGTCCTGGTGGTGTTCCTGGTGTTCCTCGCTCGACGCACGGACCTCGCCGGGGAGGGAACTCTGCTGGGCACCGCGGCGGGGGTGCTGTTCGGTCTGCAGGACGCCCTGACCAGCCGGGCGGTGCCACTGATCGGGCACGGCCCGCTGGGACTGCTCACATCCTGGCAGCCTTACGCGGTCCTCGGGGTGGCACTGGTGGGGCTGGTGCTGGGCCAGAGTGCCTTCCGAGCTGCCCCGCTGACGGCGTCCTTGCCGGGCCTCACCGTGGCCGAGCCTCTCACGGGCATCGCACTGGGGGCGGTGCTGTTCTCCGAGCCGCTGCGGCTGAGCGCTCCCGCCGTGCTCGCCGAGGTCGCCGCTTTCGTCGCGATCGCGTTCGGAGTCGTGTTACTTACCCGCTCGCCGTTGATCGCCGGCGCCGCACCGGCCACGGACCCTCACGCCCGGCCCGGCGTGGTGGGCGCAGGTGTCCCGGAGACCACCGAGGAATGAGACAGCCCGTAGGCTCCGGCGACCACCATGCCCGCACCCAGCAGCGCGAGCAGCAGGTAGCCGCCGGTGCGGACAGCTTCGCCGTAGCCGAGGACCCCCCAGAGCACGGACACCACCGGATCAGCGATGGTGATCCCCGGTTGCGCCATCGTGAGTGGGCCGGCGTTGAACGCCGCTTGCAGCAGAAACATGCCCAGCGCACCCGTCAGCACCATCACATAGGTTTGCCACGTGGTCAGCGCACCCGCCAGCCCGCCGCGGCTCAAGGCGGTGCTCATCGTCTTCATCGACGCCACGGTCATACCGAACGCGGAACCGGCCGCCACCCCCAGTAACGCCGCCGCCCGTCGCGGGCTGCCCCCGCGTGATCCGGCGACGAGCAGGGCGATCAGGGCCGTGTTGGCCGGCAAACCGACCCACCAGCCGACACCAGTGACGGTCGCGCCCTCGACCATCGTCGGTGACAGCGCGTACAGCAGGATCGCCACCCCCGCTGTCATCGCCAGTGCCGCCGCCCAATCACGAGCGTGCAGGCGTTGGCGGAACACGGCACCGGCGATCAGCAAGGTCAGCGGCAGCTCGATAACCAGAATCGGCTCGACCACCGAGAGCGCCCCAAAACTCAGCGCCGCGGCCTGCAGCACGAACCCGACGGTGACCGCGAGGAAACCGAGCAGCCACGCCGGTGTGCGCAGCACCACCAGCACCTGCCAGCTCAGCGACCCCGCGACCGGATGGTCTCGGTGCGCCTTGCGCTGTAGGACCGAGGAGGAGGCGTTCGCCGCGGCCGCGAGGGTGGCCAACAGGTAGGTCAGCACCGCACTGCCCTGTGCCGTCGGTGCGGGCGCCGAGGAGATCGCCGGATCATCGGATCGCCATGGTGCCCGGCAGGGAGCCCAGCAGGGCGGTGAAGGCCTCGGGAAAGTCTCGCGGGCGCTGGGCGGGTGGTGGGTCGGTGCCCTCGGCGAGGGCGCCCAGCGCGGCCGGTACCAGTTGCGCGGCGCCCGGCCCACTCACCCAAGCTCCCCATGCCAGCTGTTGTTGCACGCTGTCGCGGCCGTGGCCAGCCATGGTGTCGAGTACCAGCAGCCGCCGACCCAGCGCCCGTGCCTCATGACAACTCGCCCCGACCGGTGCGATCACCAGGTCGGCGGCGGCCATGCAGGTCGGCATCGCGTCGGTCCAGCCCAGCGGGTGCAGCCCCGGCTGCCGGTGCGCGGCGTCACACAGCGCCCGGTACAAGCGTGGGTTGCGCCCGGCCACCGCCAGCACTTGCACACCGCGGTCGGCCAGTGCCACGCCCGCCTCGACCACCGGCGCCAACCCCCAACCACCGGTCGTCAGCAACACGCAGGGCCGCTCGTCGAGCTGTAGAGCGGCCCGGGCGACGGTACGTGTGGGCGCTTGCCACACCTGCGGGCGGATCGGCGCCGGCAGTATCTGCACCCTGGCATGCGGGTCGTGGCGGCGCACCGACGCCACCCCGGCCTGGCTGGTCACGGCGTAGGCGTCGATCCCGGGGTGCACCCACAACCGGTGCGCGCTCACGTCGGTACACACCACCACCGCGGCGGCAGCCGCACCCTCACGACGCACCGCGCCCGCGGCCGACGCCCCGGTCGCGAACACCGCCACCAGCAGCGCCGGCCGATCCGGCAGCCGCGCGCACACCGCTGGCAGCAACCGGCTGCGGGCGGCGACGTCCATGGCCTCGGCGAGCCGACCGCCCGGGCGCAGCGCCCCGAAGTACAACGCGTCATACACCGGCGGCACCGCCACGACCCGCCGGAACACTGCTTCGCCCACTCGGCCCGCACCGCGACCAAGCAAACCCATACAGTCCAAAGTTGTGCTCTCCCGCCCGGGCAGTGCCGCGGTCACCGCTTGGGCTGCCGCGTCATGACCACTGCCCAGACTGCCCGACAGCACCACCACCGGAGCGACCGTCGGCTTGGCGGTCACCGCCTCACCGGGCTGGCCGTAGCTGGTCTGGCCGTGGCTGGTGGGCTCGTCGCGCATGCCGCTCCTGGTGTACTCGGTCTGTCCCCCGTCCGACGATTCTGGCCTGATCTCTGTGGGGTCGGCGACCGGAAGCACGGGCCACTCACCTTCGACGACAGCCCCTCCCCCCAGGGACTCCCGTACACCACCTTCTTCGTCGTCGGCGCCCAGTTCCGCGCGCACCGGGGGCCGCCGACGACAGCAAGCGGAAGGCGGCTCGTCTCGATGTCGCCGTTAGCGGGGACCGTTGCCTTGGGTCCGGGTCCGGGTTCGGCAACGGCGGTGGCTACGCGTGCCAGGACCTGAGGATCGGAGAGGTGCATCCTGGTCGGCTCGATGCAGTTCGCCTGCGACCTGGCGTCGGTCGAGTTCACCAAGGTCGCCGAGGCCTGTGGGGTGCGCGGATTCCGCGTCGAGGACCCCACCGAGATGCGCAACACCGTGCACGCCGCGCTGGACCCGACGGGCCTGCGCGGGTCGAGGCCATCGTGGACCCACTCGAGTCACCCTTCGGCGGATCGCTGCTCCCCGCCCACACCCAGCACCTGATCACCGCCCACGACAATTGGCGAGCGCGACCGCAAAGCCATGGCCACCAACCTGCCACCACCCTGCCACCACCCGAACGCCTGGCAATGTCACCATCACTGCAATCGGTGCAGGACGACCTGAGGCGGTTTCGCTGAGCCTTCCGTTCGTGCTCAGGGCGCCATGGTGCCACCATTGGTCCTGTCGCAGGGCTGAGTCCCAGGAGGTCACAGTGGTAGGTAGGCAGCCGAAACATGAGACCGGCGCCCTGGCCCTCGAGCTCGCCGAGGAACCCTCCACTGAGTGGGGCTGGCACGGGCATTTCCCGAAAGTGACGAGGTTCAGCGGCTGGGTCGTGATGCTCCTGCTGCTGGCGATGATCACCGTCGACCGGCTGGGTCACATCCCCGAGATCTTCCTCTGCGTGCTGGCGTTGCTGATGGTGCTCGTCCTGGTGCGCGATGGCGCGCGTCGCCGGAACTCGTGGCGCCGCTAGCTCACTCAGTACCGGGAAGCAGGGGCACAAACCCTCCCGGATGTGGGGCATGCCGTCAACAATCTCAGGCTCAACTCAGGCTCAACTGCCCTACCCAGAAGGCACACCAGCAACATTCGGACTGTCAGCCGCACAATTGCCGCACGTTTTTAAGTCGCTGGAACCGGCGGGGCATGTTCAGGACTTGGGCACGTCGTGCTCGCGCAGCGGACCCACGGTGAGCCCGTCGGCATGCAGGCCCTGCACCAGTGGGCGCAGCGCGCCCAGGGTGGCGTGCCAGGACCGCGGGGCGCAGGTGCAGTCGCTGTCGTGCAGCAGCACCGTGCTACCTCCCCGAACGTTGCTCCGCACGGTGTGCAGCACGCTGGCCGCGGTCGCCCCCGCGGTCCAGTCCCGCCCCCAGGCGTCCCACAGCACGGGCGTCAACCCGAGGTCTTTAGCCGCCCAGAACGTTGCAGTGGTGGCGATGCCGTAGGGCGGGCGATAGCGGACGGGCCGCACCCCGGTAGCGGTGGCCACCTCGGCCATGCCGCGAACCAGGCTGGCACGCAATGCGCGGGGTGTCACGAACAGACTGTTGCGGTGGTGCCAGCCGTGCAGGGCCACTTCGTGTCCATCGGCGGCCAACCGTCGGGCCAGCCGAGGATGGGCGGCCACCTGTTGTCCCAGCACAAAGAACGTGGCGCGCACCCCGAGCTCGTCGAGCAGGTCCAAAAAATAGGGGGTGCTGGCGGCGTCGGGGCCATCGTCGAAGGTGAGCGCCACGTGGTCGGCTCGACCACGTCCCGCGAGGTGCGGGATCAGCCGGCGAACCATGGCGAGGGCGGTGACCGACGGCCCCGCGTGCGCCAGACCCACGGCAGCCACGGCAACACCAAGCCCCGTCGCTCCTGGGCGCACTGCACGTCCTCCTTCATCACATAACGGGTCGGGAGCACCGCTGCCCCACCGCCGCCGACCGGGCATCCGGGACGCTGCCGGGATGCGTCATCGGCTAGGACCACGTCAATGGGGTGCCGGCGGATTGCCGTGCGGCCCGGAGACAAAGCGGGCCGGGTCGCTCGCGGCCCGGGCGCCGCTGTTCAACCAGCGGGTGAATCCTTCCGGGTGGCGGTGGGCCAGCTCGTCGAGCAGCGCCGCCCGGGTTTCGACCAGGCGGAGCCGCTGATCGGGCGACACGGTGTGCTGCAGGGCGCCAAAACTGGTGCGCCACCGCCAGCACAGCTCGCCGTCGCTGAGCGAGGCGCACAACAACGGCGGCGGTGAAGCCGGCTGCGGCGGGGACGGTGTCGGCTGGATGGGTACCCCGCTCTGCACGTCAGGGGTCCTCGCCTGGGGGGCGCGGGTCAGCAGGATGCGCAACGCCCAGGGTGAACACACCACGAGCAGCCCAAGGCCGAGCAGCGCGAGGACATCGAACAGTACGAGGAGACCGGACACGGCAATGACACCCACAACGGCGAGGGCACTGACACCGAGGAGGTGGGGTAGCGACGCGGCGGTCCCGCGGGTCTGCCGGTGGAGGCCAGCACCCACCATGGGACCGAAGATCGCGGCCAACACACCCAGACCGAGCAGAGGTTCCCACGGCAGGAACATCCACGCGGCGACTAAGCCGGCAACCATCACGCCGCAGATCACGCCGCACCACAGGATGCGGTAGATGCCCATCTGAAGTTTTCCCCTCTGCAGGGACTCCACCAGGAGCAATGGACTGAATTTCTCGACAATAGATCGCCGACGGGCAGCCCGCAGGTCGAGCGCGGGTGGCTGGCTTTGCGGACGCCGCCTCGCCGAACTCAGGTAGTGGTCGGCCCGGCAGTTCCGGGCTCGGCCGCCGGGTCCCAGACAAGGACCAGCATGAGACGGGCTCGCTGGTCGGGGTCCTGCAGCGCGGACCCGAACAGCTCGCTGAGCCTGCCCAACCGGTAGCGCACGGTTTGACGGTGCACATGCAATTCCTCGGCCATGGCTGCCCGGTCGCCCATGTTGCGCAGCCAGGACCGCAGCGTCTCCCGCAGCATCAGCCGGGAGGCGGGGGCGGCATCATCCAGTGGCGCCAGGTACTGCTCGCGGAGCAGATCCAACAGTCGAGGGTCGCGGTGCACGATCACGGTGTCGAGGTGCTCCTCGACGAGCACCGGGTCCCCGGTGAGCGCCCCGGAACGCCATAGCTCCGCGGCCAGCTCGGCCAGGCGTGCGCTGGCCGGCAGCTGGTGCAGCGGGACTGCCCGGCCCACAACAGCCCCGCACCCGCGCAGCGACGCGGTGAGGTGGGCGAGCCGCCCGGGACCGTTGGCGTCGGGCACGATCACCCCGGGCAGGGCGCCGTTGCGCACGGGTAGACAGTGCGGACCCAGCCGGGTGAGAGCGAGGCGGGCACTCTCGTTGCCTGGTTGCACGAACACCACCGCCGCGCGCTGCGGCAGGGCCCACCCGGCTTCGCTGGCCGCCGCGGCCACTGCGGTGCTCTCGGAACGGTCGGACAACAGCAGCTCGACGAGGATGTCGCGGCGGTGGTCGCGCTCAGCCACCGACGCCGTCTGCGCGGCGACGTAGCCATCGGTGGACGCCGCGCAGAGCTCGTCGACGAAGTAGAAGACGGCCTCGGCCAACGCGGTGAGAGCCTCGGCGCCCACACCGCTGCGCAACGACGTGGCGGCAACATGGCGCCACGCGACTCGGCCACCCACCTGGTAGGCCGACAGCAGAGTGCGTAACGCAAAGCCCTCGGACCACTGGTTGCGCCCGACCTCCTCGAACATCGACAGCACGGTGTCCGGCAGGAGTTCTACCTCCTCAGGGGACTGGGTGCGGGACAGACATCGTTGGGCATGCTCGACGAAGGCCTCCATCGCGGCTTCCGCGGCAACCACCACATCCGCGCGTCCCTCGATGAGGTACTCGGCGTACTCCGGGGCCACCGGGCCCAGCATCGTGCGAACCTCATCGAGCAACGCCGGAACCCCACCGACCAGTGCCGTGGTCAACGCCTCCCACGGCATGCCATCCGCGCGGGCAGCGTCACCGGCGGCGGCAGGCTGTTTCGGGTGCACAGCACCGAGACCCGCTCGGGGATGCCACAAGGGTCGAGTGCCGTTGGTGGTGGTGGATGGCAAGGCGTAACCATTCCGAGAGAAGCACTGGATGGCCGATACCCCCGGGCTGGAGCGTCAGCGACGACACTCGAACTTAACCCGCGGGGGGATTGTTCGCACATCGGGGGTTACCGACCCGTGACCGCTGGGGTGCTCTGGTGACCCCCCACCCGGTGCACCTACGCCAGGAAACGTGTTGACGCTGTGGTGTAGCGGCGCGCACGCTCACGGTTTACATTCGGGACGTCGCTGATGCTCCACCAACGGGCGTCGCGGTTCTTTCAGAGTTTGCTGTGCGTGACGAGCGTTTTGGGAGCAGTAGCCATGGCCGACACCTCCTCAGAGGAGACCAAGGCTCAGAAGCGGGCCGCCAAAGCGGCCACCTGGGCCGATGAGCGTTACCACCCCGCGGGTGGCTTGCGCCGGCAGATCGTGAAGGTGTTCCCCGACCACTGGTCGTTCCTGCTCGGCGAGATAGCGTTGTACAGCTTCATCATCTTGATCTTGTCGGGTGTCTTCCTGAGCTTCTTCTTCGACCCGTCCCTGACCGAGGTGACGTACAACGGGACCTACCAGAACCTGCGCGGCGTCGAGATGTCCAAGGCCTACGAGTCGACACTGAACATTTCCTTCGATGTCCGCGCGGGACTGTTCGTCCGCCAGATCCACCACTGGGCCGCCAACTTGTTCCTCGCCGCCATGGTCGTCCACCTGTTCCGCAACTTCTTCACCGGCGCCTTCCGTAAGCCCCGCGAAGTCAACTGGGTGGTCGGGGCAACCCTGCTGCTGCTCGGCATCGTCGAGGGCTACGTGGGTTATTCTTTGCCCGATGACCTGCTCTCCGGGACGGGCGTGCGGATCATGTCCTCGATCATTCTCTCGATACCCGTGGTCGGCACGTGGATCCAATGGCTGGTCTTCGCGGGCGAGTTCCCCGGTGAAATCATCAACGAGCGGTTCTACATCGCCCACGTGCTGCTCATCCCCGGCATCCTGCTCGCACTCATCGCCGCCCACCTGGCCATGGTGTGGTACCAGAAACACACCCAGTTCCCGGCCCCGGGACGCACCGAGCGAAATGTGGTCGGGGTGCGGATCATGCCGGTCTTCGCCGCCCACGGCCTCGGGTGGTTCGCCATGGTCTTCGGCACCCTCGCGCTGATGAGTGGGTTGTTCCAAATCAACCCGGTCTTCAACTACGGCCCCTACGACCCGGCCCAGGTGTCCGCCGGGTCCCAGCCCGACTGGTACATGGGCTTCACCGACGGCATCATCCGGATCTGGCCGGCGTGGGAGGTGTACATCGGCAGCCACACCATCCCACAACCGTTTGTCCCGGCCATGCTGCTCGGAGTCATCTTCGGGCTGCTGTTCGGTTGGCCGTTCATCGAACGCAAGCTCACCAAGGACAATGTCACGCACAACCTGCTGCAGCGCCCCCGCGACGCACCGACACGGACGTCGCTGGGGTCCATGGCAATCGCCTTTTACCTCGTCCTCACCATTGCCAGCGGCGACGACCTCATCGCGCTGAAGTTCGACATCTCGCTGAACGCGATCACCTGGTTCCTCCGCATCGCCATGTTCGTGGTCCCCCCGATCGTGTTCCTGATCAGCTACCGGTTCTGCCTCGGCCTGCAGCGCTCCGACCTCCAAGTTCTCGAGCACGGTGTGGAAACCGGGGTCATGAAGCGGGACAGCTACGGTGACTACGTCGAAATGCACCAACCGCTCGGCGGCACGGACGCCCACGGACACCCGGTACCGCTGGACTACAAGGGAGCCACCGTCCCCAAGAAGATGAACAAGCTCGGTTCCGCCGGCAAGCCCGCGCCAGGAAGCCTGTTCATCCCCGACCCACCCGAACAGGCGGACGCGATAAAAGAGGCCGAACACACCGCCGAACGGGAGGAGACGCGCGCTCTGTCCGGCCTGCCCGACGCAGGCAAACCCAGCGACGAACGCGACTAGCGGAGACGGTAGGGGCCAATACACAGTCGTCGATTCGCGGACCCCGGAGCCCGAGCTCCCGGCAGAATCCCGCGATGAGCAGGGGCACTGCGGTGTGGCTGTGGGCTGCTGGTGGCGAGGAGGCGGTACAGCGAGCGGCGATCGTCGCTGGCTTTGCTCGCGCTGTGCGCGGTGCCGCCCTTGGTCGAGGCGCTGTGTTGCGGACGGTCGGGTTGGATTCCGCGCTGGGGCTGTCCCCGCAGGCCAGCACGCCACCGGCGTTCGGCGTCTTCCACGACCTGCGCTGGCTGATGGTCTACCACTCGTCGTGGCCGGCTTTCCTCGGCGAGGCCGTTGCCGCGGTACTGGTGCGCGGTCAGCTGAGTGCGGCCATCGTGCACCTCGTCTGGCCTCCCGCAGCACCACGTCCGGGCTTTCGAACCACCCTGAGGCGTAGCGCTGCGTTCACCACGATCGCCCTGGTGTTGCTGTCGCCGTGGGCGGTGGTGGCGATGGCCGGGTCGGAAACCCCGTTATCGTGGTTCTTCCTCGGCGAGCTGCTACCGGTGTTGTTCCTCGCGCTGGTGCTGAGCCGCGGAGGCATCATCAGCGGCTGGTGGCGTGGGTTGCCACCGCTCGCCGCGCTCGGCTGGGCGTTGCTGACCTTCGCGGTGGTGACTGTGGACGCGATGCTCGTCGGCTTCGCGTGAGGGTCTGGTACCGGGACCGCCTGGACTTTGAACGCTGACCATCTCTTCGCCAGCGGCAGCATCGCGACGCGCCGGTTGAACAGTCAACTGGAGCGCTGACTGATCAGCAGAGGACAGTAACCAGCAGCCACCTGCTTCAGCAGCGCAGGCAGATGGTGGCGGTGTCCGCTGCGAGTGGTGGTCCAGGACGTGTACTGGGCGAAGGAGGGTCGCACGAGTGTGGATGTGCTGTCGCCGCCATCGCCGCCAGATGATCTGGCGATCGCCAGAATCCCGCTCTGGTCGGCCGCTGACAAGCTGTAGACGGGCTCGCTCTTCTGCTGCATAGGGTCCAAAGGGCTGAGGCGGAGCAGGACTTCGGTTTCTGCGGGGTTGGTCCATGCATTCCTGGGCTCACTGAGGGTGGACTTTCGCACTCTTGAGCTCGTGACTGCGCCGTGCCGAGCGGTTTATGAGCAAGCCCGGCCGCCTCATAGGCTGGCGGTAAGCCTAGAACTCACAGTCATGGCGTCTTTACTTTTGCTGCCGCTGTCGCCGGGTCCAGCAGCTGGGCGGAGCACGCGATTACGACACTGATCGGCGCTTGCCTCAGCTGCGGTTGGCCCGGTCGACGGCGGTGGCTGCGCCGATCAGGGCGAGGTGGCTCAGCGCCTGGGGCAGGTTGCCGAGCAACTCGCCGGTGGCGGGGTCCATTTCCTCGGAGTACAGACCCAGATCGCTACCGCGGTCCAGGAACTCTTCCAGTAACTCGCGGGCGTCCGTGGTCCGCCCGACGTAGGTGAGGGCCTCGATCACCCAGCAGGAGCAGGCCAGGAACGCGCCCTCTTTGTCTTGTTGGCCGCTGTAGCGGTAGATCAGGGAACCGCCGGCGCCGAGTTCGGTGCGGACCGCGGCGATGGTGGTCTCCAGGCGTGGGTCGTGGGGGGCGCAGAAGCCGGTTCGGGCGGCCAGCAATACGGCGGCATCGAGTTCGTCGGTGTCGGCGTAGAACGTGTAGGCCTGCTTGGCTTGCGACCAGCAGTGCTCGTCGACCCAGTCGTGGATGGATTGGGCTTCGGCCTGCCATCGGGGGGCGTGGGTGCTGGCCAGTTGACCGGCCTCGGCCAGGCGGTGGGCGCGATCCAGGGCTACCCAGCAGCCGATCTTGGAGATGGTGTAGTGCTCGTAGGTGCCCAGTTCCCAGAAGCCGGCGTCGGTGCGGCGCCACAGGTCACAGCATCGGTCGGCGAGTTCACCAACCATGGCGGCGGTGGCGCCATCCAGGATCCCCCCGTGTTGGGTGTAGCAGACCGACGAGCAGATCCGTCGTCAGGGTGGCGTTCTCGGTCGAGCCCTCCACCAGCGCCAACGGATGTTCGGTGCCCTGCAGGTCGATGCCGAGCGCCACGACGCAACAGGACTCGGCGAAGTGCACCCCCTCGATCATCATCGCGACCAGGTCCAGCGTGCTCAGGTCGGCGCTGAGCAGCTCGGCGAGAGCGGTCTCGGTCTGCGCCACGAACTTCCGCGACACCGCCGACCTGCTGCTGCTCGTCGTCACCTCACCGATTTGCTGCCCGACCGGCTCCAGACCGATCTGGTAGCGGCGAGTCGAGAGCCCAGCGAGCATCCGGTCCATCGCCATCCGCCCGAGGATCTCGGTTCCGCTGAACAGCTCATAGGCCGGCACCGGCAACTCGCCGCTGCCGTCCACCCCGCGGACCCGCGGCCGATCCACCCGAACGCGGCGCCCGCCCAGGGTGACCGACCCGCGCTCGTGGCCGTGCCGGACCGCGACCCGGTCACTGGCGTGCTTGCCCTTCACACCAGCCAGTCCGGTCACGTCGGCCTCCATCATCGCCCTCATCACCGGCAACCCGGCGCCGACCGCGAGGGCCAGCAGGCCCTCGCGCATGTCCCCGACGATCTCGGCCATCGCCACGGTGACGTGCTCCGGCACGGTCAACCCGTGCGCGCCCGGTGCAACGCTCGTCGACTTCTGATACTTCTTGTTCACGGCGGTCCCCTTCTCGTTAAGTGTCTTGGCAGACGCCCAACACCTACCGCAAGGCAGGAACTGAGCGGGGGACCGCCACCTCAAGTTCTACGAGACCCGGGACATCCTCGCTACCCGCGGACTAACAGTTAGCCGTGCTCACCCAGCTCAGGAGCATCACCATCACCACGGTGAATCGGGGGGCCGGTGGGGACGGTGTCGGTTCCTGCCATGGCTCAGGCCTTCGGGTGGGGTAGGAACTCCTGGGCTTTGGTTTTCACGCCTTCCTTGATGACACCCCAGGCGTTCTCGTCACCTTTGAGCATGGCCTCGGCCGCGGATTTCATCTGCTCGTAGGTGGCGTGCGGTGGCACCGGTGGGACGTTGGGATCGGTGTGCACGTCCAGCAGGGTGGGCCGATCCGCCGACAACGCCCGGTCCCACGCCGAGGCGAGCTGACCGGGGTCGGTGACGGTGATGGCCTGCAGCCCCAGGCTGGCCGCGAAGGCGGCGAAATCCACCGAGGGCAGGGATTGGGACTCGGTGAACTTCGGGGAGCCCTCCATTGCCCGCAGCTCCCAGGTCACCTGGTTGAGGTCGTTGTTGTGCAGCACCGTGATGATCAGGCGGGGGTCGGCCCATTCCTGCCAGTAGTGCTTGATGGTGATCAGCTCGGCCATGCCGTTCATCTGCATCGCCCCATCACCCTCGAACACGATGACCGGTCGGTCGGGGCAGGCGAACTTGGCGCCGATCCCGTAGGGCACCCCGGGGCCCATGGTGGCGAGGTTGCCGGACAACGATCCGCGCATGGTGCCCCGAAACTTCAGTTGGCGGGCGTACCAGTTGGCGGAGGATCCGGAGTCGGCGGCCACGATCGCGTTGTCGGGCAGGCGGGGGGAGAGCTCGGCGAACAGTTTCTGCGGGTTGATCGGGTCGGCGGAGACGTCGGCCTCCATGGCCATGGTCTCCCACCAACGGGTGACTCCCTTCTCGATGCTCTCCCGGAAGGACCGGTCGGACTTGCGCTGCAACAACGGGATCAGTGCCCGCAGCGTCGCTTTGGCGTCACCAACCAGGTTCACCTCATAGGGGTAACGCATCCCGATGAAGCGGCCGTCGATGTCGATCTGCACGGCGCGGGCCTGGTCGAACGCGGGCATGAACTGGGTATAGGGAAAGCTGGAGCCCACGGTGAGCAGCGTGTCGCAGTCCATCATCATGTCGTAGCTCGGTCGGGTGCCCAACAACCCGATCGACCCGGTGACCCAGCCCAGCTCGTCGGACAGCACGTCCTTGCCCAGCAACGCCTTGGCCGCGCCCGCCCCGAGCAGCTCGGCGACCTCGGCAATCTCTGCCTCGGCTCCTCGGGCGCCCTGCCCGACGAGCAGCGCGACCTTGGTACCACTGTTCAGCAGCTCAGCGGCCTTGCGCACGCCGGTGTCGTCCGGGGCTGGAGTGGCCCAGTCGATGCCCATGCTGGAGGGCACCATCTTGAACGCATGCGTCGGCGGGGAGTACTCCAGCCCCTGCACGTCGGCGGGAATGATGATGGCCGTCGGCGCGTGCATGGTCAGGGCGGTGCGGATGGCCCGGTCGAGCACGTTGGGCAGCTGCTCGGGCACGGTCACCATCTGGATGTAGTCGCTGGCCACGTCCTTGAACAGGCTCATCAGGTCGACTTCCTGCTGATAGGACCCACCCATCGCACTGCGGTTGGTCTGCCCCACGATGGCCACCACCGGGACGTGGTCCAGCTTGGCGTCATACAGGCCGTTGAGCAGGTGGATGGCACCGGGCCCCGACGTGGCCATGCACACCCCGAGACGACCACTGAACTTGGCGTAGCCCACCGCCTCGAACGCGCTCATCTCCTCGTGGCGGGACTGGATGAACTTCGGCTTGTCACCTGCCCGACCCCACGCGGCGAGGATGCCGTTGATGCCGTCGCCGGGGACCGCGAACACGTTGTCCACCCCCCACTCACGCAGGCGCTCCAACAGGTAATCGGACACTTCCTTGCTCGCCATCAGGGTGTACTCCTTCTTCGTCAGTGTGAGCCGGTTTGGTGGGTTAGTTCGTGGTGCCGGCGATGAGCCGGTCCGCGGCGCGCGGCGACGGCCCCGATCGTCGACGCCGGGGTGGCGCTGCCCTGGGTGGGCAGCACACTGCCGTCGGTGATGTAAAGGTTGGGCACGGCGACAGTGCGACTGTGACCGTCCACGACACCATGATGTCCCGCCGTCATCAGGACGACTCCACCACTATTGCCATGCGACAACTGTAGGCTTTGCGCGGTAGATCTGCCCGGCGAAAGGGCCGCGATCAGCAAATCGCGAGGGCCGCGGCGTCTGGTCGCCGGCGCCGGGTGACCACGGTGACGGTCGAGGTGGCGAGGAGGTGAGGAGGTGACCCACGGATGGGTTGTCATCGTCCTCAGTTTGGGTGCGGCTTTGGCCTTTGCGACGTCCTCGTCGTTGAAGCATGTGAGTGCGGGCCAGGTGCCCGATGCGCAGGATCTGCATCCACGGTCGGTGGGCCGGTTGGTGGCGGGAACCCTGTCGCACCCCCTGTGGTTGGGAGGTTTGCTCGCCGACCTGGTGGGGGTGGGGTTGCAGGTCGTCGCGTTGCATTTCGGTGCACTCGGGGTGGTGCAACCGTTGCTCGTCAGTGGGTTGTTGTTCGCCCTGCTCTTGCGGCGGCGCACCGGTAGGCACGCGAGCCGCGGCGAGCTCGGGTGGGCGGTGGTGCTCACCGCGTCGCTGGGGGGCTTTCTGGTGTTGGCGGGCACCGCGAGTCAACCGGGCACGACTGCACCCGCGGACCGCTTAGCCGCCGTGGTGGCCGCCGGGGTCGGGGTGGTCCTGGCGACGGCATGTGTGCTGTTGGGTCGCCGCCAGCCACCGGGGGGCCGGGCAGCGGCGCTGCTCGGAGTGGCGGTCGGCGGGATCTACGCCGCCACCGCCGCATTGTTGAAGGCGTTGACCGGGATCGTGCTGCACGGGCCGGTGGCCTTGCTCACCAGCTGGCAGCTGTACACGGTAATCGTGGTCGGCGCCGGCGGCCTACTGCTCAACCAGCTTGCCTTCCAAGCAGGCCCGCTGACGGCGAGCCTGCCCGCGATCGCCACCGTCGACCCGCTGGCCAGCATCACCCTCGGAGTGGTCGTCTATGACGAACACATCCGCCACAGCCTGGGCTCGGGTGTCGGGCTCGCGGCCCTGCTGTTGCTGCTGGGACTCGCCGTGATCCAACTGTCTCGGCACGGACTACCCGAACAGCTACCGGGGGCTCAACCCTCGCCGGGGCACACCGAGGCAGCCTGACCGGCCCTGAGCCGGCCGTAACGGGTCTCGGCCGCACGATCGCGTTCAGGCTGGCAGCGTGTATCCGGTGAACTTGCTCCGCTCACCTCGGCTGGTCACATCGAGTTCTTCGTGCCGCGCTCGGCTGGGGTGGTGTTTTGGGAGGCGGTGGTGTCGTGGGAGGCGGTGGCGTTTTGGGAGGCGGTGGCGGTGGCGACGTCGCGGGGGTAGGTGCGGCGGGCCCAGAGCAGCAGGAGCAGGGCGGAGATGATGAGGGGGATGAGCATGATCAGGAAGGCGTGGTCCAGGCCGATGCCTTGGGGTCCGGCGTTTCCGGTGGGGTTGCCCAGGCCGCTGGTGTGGGCCCCCAGTTGGGTGGAGACGTAGCCGAAGACCAGGGGTGCGATCGCTACGACGGCGGAGCGCAGCACGGTGCGCACCGATTCGGCTCGACCCCACAGTTGGGAATGGATGAGGTCCAGGTGGGCTGCGTCCAGTGGGGGGTTCGCCCCGCCGAGTCCGCCGGCGGCGAGGAACAGCAGTGGTGCGGCAACCAACAGGGACGTGGTGAGCAGGGCAGGTAAAAACAGTACGGCGGCGAAGAGGAAGGAGATGCCGGCGATCACCGGGCTGGCCGCGAGGTGGTGACGGTTCAGCAGGGCGTCGCCGAGGCGCCCGGTGACCAGGACACCGACGATGGCCCCTGCCCCCAAGACGACGAGCAGGGTGCTGGCCAGGCCTTGCCGATGCCGAACCGGTCCCGCAGGAACACCACCGCGAAGGTTTGCAACCCGGAGTAGAAGAAGTAGCCCAACGCGGAGGACACGATGAGCGCCACGTTGGTGCGGATCGAGAGCACGTAACGCAGCGCCCACCACAACGAACGCGGCCCGGGATCTTCGTGCAGGACCAGATGCTCGTGGGGGGCGATGCCCTGCTCCCGCACCTCCACTTCGACCTGGTCCCGATCGACCAGCTCCCGCTCCGGCTCCTGCCCGGTGTTCTCCTGGGCGGTGTTCTCCTGGGCGGTGTTCTCCTGGGCGGTGTTCTCCTGGGCGGTGTTCTCCTGGGTGGTGTTGTCCTGGGCGGTGTTGTCCTGGGCGGTGTTGTCCTGGCAGCCCGAGTCGAGGTGTTCGGCGGTCAAAATTTCCTTCGCACCGGGTTGCAGGCGGCTTTGGCCACCGCGGACTGGTTCGGGCAGCAACCGCCCGATCGCCAGCGCGAGGATGAATCCGGGGACGGCGAGGATCCAGAACGCGTACCGCCAGGACAAGAGGGCGGCGATGTCGCCGGAGACGAGGAAACCGACGCCGGTGCCGATCAGTTCCCCGGTCAGGATGAACCCGTAGATCCGGCCGCGTTCAGCGGCGGGAAACAGATCCCCCGTCAACGAGGCCACCACAGGTGGTGCGCGGTCGGTGCCGGCGGCGTTGATTCCGATGAGCACACCCGTGCGTTGGCCCGTTTCTTTTGCTGGGTGGCAAATGTGATCCTATGCTGCACGGGCGGCGTCTGCAGGCCACAGAAGGCACGCCCGCCGTTCTAGGAGCGGTCCCCAATTGTGCCCACGAGTTTTCTTTTTGGACGGTGAACTATGAGTCCCCTGATGCGCACCCGACACGACTCGGACAGTCACGGCAGCATCGCCGGCGCCGAGCACGTGATCGACCGGATGCTGCACGACGTCGAGCACGGCCGGTTTGAGCGGTCCCTGTCCGGGCTGACCGCGATGGCCGCGGCAGTGACCGGGGCGGAGGTTTACCTCGAGCATTACAAGGCCAGTTTCGGCAACAAGGTGATGTGGAGTCCGATCCTGGTGACCCCCCCGTTGGTCGTGGCCGGGATCGGCGGGGTGTTCAGCAAACGGTGGGCCAAGACGGCGCTGCCGATCACGGCGGGGATCTTCGCTCTCAACGGTTTGGCCGGGGAGTTCTTCCATGCCCGCGGGGTGGCCCGCAAGCCGGGCGGGTGGGCATTGGCTTCCTACAATTTGCCGATGGGTCCCCCGATTTCCGCGCCCGGTCTGATGGCCATGGTCGGCGGCATGGGTTTGCTCGCCGCCGTGCTGCGCCGCGAACAATAAGGAGACAGCGATGCCGGACCTGTCCAAACCAGACCACCTGCCGAACCTGCGGGCGGACCGCCAGCCGCCGCACCCGAGCTGGTTACCTCGTCAACGCCGCGGCACCACCCCCCAGATGATCGGGCGTTACCCCGATTTCGACGTCTTCGACGCCGTGGACACCTGGGACCACGCCACCCTTGCGGTGGTGCAGGCGCGGATGGGCCTGGCCGGGAAGGGGCTGCGGTTTTTCACCCCGGCCGAGGAGCCGACGTTGCGGGCGTTCTGCGACACCTGCGTCGCCCAGGACAGTGAGCCGCGGGTGGCCGTCGCGGAGTTCGTCGACGACAAGTTGGCCGCCGACCGCCTGGATGGTTACCAGTACGCCGACATGCCCGATGATCGCCAGACCTGGCGGTTGGTGTTGCAGGGCCTGGATGAGGCGGCCCGCACCGGGTACGGCAAGGACAGCTTCGCCGACGCGGAGCGGGCTGCCCGGGACGCGATCGTCGACGACCTCGCGCACGGAAAACTGTCCGGCGGGGCGTGGGCACAGCTCAACGTGTCCCGGGCGTGGAGTGTGTGCATGCGAATGATCCTGTCCGGGTTTTACTCCCATCCCTGGGCGTGGAACGAGATCGGATTCGGGGGTCCGGCCTATCCGCGGGGATACATGCGGCTGGGACCGGTCAGCTCGCTCGAGCCGTTCGAGACCCCCGGTGCCACGCAGCGCGACGCGGCACGGGCAGTGGCGGACGGGGAGTTCTGATGGGGGACCTGCTGCGCGGCATCCTCAAAGGCGCCGTCGGACCCAAGGACAACGACTCTCGTTTCTTGCTCGACGTGCACTCCCGGGAACTGCCCGGGGAGAACACCATGCGCCGCTACCCCGACTCCGATGAGGTCGACTTGGTCATCGTCGGTGCCGGTGCCGGTGGGTCGGTGCTCGCCCAACGACTGGCCCGGGCGGGCTGGCGGATCGTCATGATCGAGGCCGGCCCGTTCTGGCACCCCGATGAGGACTGGGTCTCGGATGAGGCCGGCTCCCATGAGTTGTATTGGACGCAGAAACGGATCATCGGTGGCGCCGACCCGATCGAGCTGGGCAAGAACAACTCCGGCCGCGGCGTCGGCGGGTCGATGGTGCACTACGCGGGGTACTGCCCCCGTTTTCACCCCTCGGACATGGAAACCTACAGCCGCGACGGTGTGGGCGCGGACTGGCCGATCCGGTACGCCGACCTGCAGGGTCATTACGAGCAGGTCGAACGCGAGCTGCCGGTAGCCGGACAGGACTGGCCCTGGGGGCACCCCCACCGCTACCCGTTCTCACCGCATCCCATTTCCGGTGCCGCCGCGAAGCTGTGGGAAGGCGCCCGCAACAGGGGCATCGACATGCGGGTCGGGCCGGTCGGTATCGTCAACGGCACCTTCGGGAATCGTCCGCACTGCATCTACCGCGGTTACTGCCTGCAGGGCTGCAAGGTCAACGCCAAGGCCAGCCCGTACGTCACCCATTTGCCCGACGCCCTCGCCCACGATGTGGAGATCCGGTCGAACTGCATGGCCGCCCGGGTCGAACTGGACGAGACAGGCCACGCCAGCGGGGTCACCTACATCCGGGAAGGTGAGCAGACGGAGCGCTGTCAGCGGGCCCGATTCGTTGCGGTGGCCGGATATTCCATCGAAACCCCGCGGCTGCTGCTGAACTCGACCAGCGCCCGATTCCCCCACGGGCTGTGCAACGGTGAGGACCAGGTCGGTCGCTACGTGATGGTACAAGGGGCCTCCCAGACCGCGGGCCGCTGGCCGGAGGAGCTGCGGATGTACAAGGCGCCGCCACCGGAGCTGTCCTCGGAGCAGTTCTATGAGACTGACCCCTCGCGGGGGTTCGCGCGGGGGTTTTCCATCCAGACTGTCTCTCCCATGCCGATCGGGTGGGCCGAGCATGTCCTCGCTGACGGGCACTGGGGTGCGGCGTTGCGGGAGTACATGCGTGACTACAACCACTGGGCCACCATCGGCGTGCTCAACGAGCTGCTCGCGCACCCGGAGAACCGGATCACCCTGGCCGAGGAAAAGGACCCCTACGGCCTGCCGGTAGCCCGGATGGACTACACCCTGCAGGACAACGACAAGAAGAACATGGCCTACTCGACCACGGTGATCACCGACATCCTCAAGGCCGCGGGTGCCCAGGACGTTCTCACCATCCACCGCTTCGCCCACCTCATCGGCGGGGCCCGGATGGGTTCCTCACCGGAAACCTCGGTGGTCGACGCCAACCAGCGGGCCTGGGCGGTCCCCAACCTGTTCCTCTCCGACGGATCCGTGTGCCCCACTCAGGGCGCGGCCAATCCGGCGCTGACCATCATGGCGCTGGCCTCGCGCTTGGCCGAACGCATGATCAGCGGTGCGGCGATGGACGAGGACCCTGCCGCCCGCGCGGGCAGCACCCCCGCCAAACAACCCACCGGGTAGCGGAGAAACGACCCGTGCCGAGCTTCTTCCCGTACTGGGTGGTCATCACCCACTTCCTGAACCTCTTTTTCATGGTGCTGTTGTTCCGCTCCGGCCTGGAGGTGCTCTCCGCGTTTCCCAAGCTGCACTGGAACGATGACTGCCCTCCCGGGCGGGAATGGGCGCGGTTCCCCAAGAAGATGTACAGCGCCGACTCCCGCCGGTTATGGGGCTCTTCCCGGTTCCGCGTGAATGTGGGTTCGCGGTGATGGGTGTTCATGCTGCGCTTCGGCACTGGTGAGGAGGATACGGGCTGTGTAGTGGTGTTCGTTGCGGAAGCCGCGGGCGGTGCGTTGTTGCGCCCAGCAGCTAGTGGCGCCGCCGCAGGAGCACCACTAGCTGCTGGGCGCAGCAACGATGCGGGCACGACCACCGGCCATCGCAGCCCACGGCGACTGTCCGTCCTGCACGGTGGCCGTCGCGGTGCGTATTCCGCGGGTGATGGCCTGTTGTGGGCTGAGCGTCTGTCCGATCGCGTGCAGGCTGGCGCCGAGGTGGTCGCGGGTCGTAGCGATGTCGAGCGCGAGGGCGGTTGCCTCTGCCCGGGCGAGTGCAGTCTGATGCGCCACCGCCTGCAGGTGCTGCGGGGTCGCATCACCGCCCACCTGCGGGCGCGCCCGGGTGTTCCGCTCGATTTCCCTCGCGCTGACGCCAGTGCCGCGACCCTTCAGGAGTCGGGCACGGTCATCGGCGATCGTGGCCTGCACCGCAGCGCGGAGCACGTCACCATGCTCAGGGGGACCGGTGGGGGCCACTGGGTGCGTCATCTAGGCCACCCGAAACGGCTGCGCGTCGGCGTGTTTGAACGTCAGCCCACATCCAGGCCTACCTTGATCCGGGCGCAGGACCCCACCGGTGGGGTCGAGTACCCCGTCGAACAGCATCCCTTCGAGGCGGACGTGGTCGTGGAAGTACTCCAAATGCCGCAGGTTGGGGATCGCAGCGGCCACATGGGCATGCAGGTTCGGGGCGCAGTGTCCGGACACTTGCAGATTGTGCGCGGCGGCCACCGCCGCGGCCCGCAACCAGTCGGTGATACCGCCGCAGCGGGTGACGTCGATTTGCAGGCAGTCCACTGCCTGGGCGGTGACCATCCGAGCGAAGTAGACCAGGTCGTAGCCGTACTCGCCGGCCGCGGTGTCCGGGCTGGTCTGCTCACGCACCTCCCGCAGCCCGGCCAAATCGTCGGAGGACACCGGTTCCTCGAACCAGGTCACATCCTGATCGACCATGGCGTGCGCCATCCGGACGGCTTGCTTGCGGGTGTAGCCACCGTTGGCGTCGACGAACAGCGCAACATCGGGGCCGATCACCTGGCGGGCGTAGGCGATGCGGGCCAGGTCCCGGCCCGGCTCGCTGCCCCAGGACTCGCCGATCTTGATTTTCACCCGGGGAAGATCCCACTGAGCCACCCAGTGCTCGAGCTGGGCTCGGGCCGTGGGTGCGTCATAGGTGGTGAACCCGCCGCTGCCATAAATGGGCACCTCCTCGTGGACCATGCCCAGCAACCGGCACGTCGGCAGGTCGAGCAGGCGCGCCTTCAGGTCCCACAGCGCGGTGTCCACCGCGCTGATCGCGCAGGACACCAGGCCGGGGCGGCCCAAATTCCGGATCGCCCGGACCATCATCTCCCACGCTCCTGGCACGTCCAGAGCGGACCGACCGATGACGGCGCCGGCCAGCGGGCCCTCGATCACGGGTTTGCACCCCATTGCAGCGTAGGTGTATCCCAGTCCGGTGACACCGCCCCCGGACGCCTCCACGAGCACCAGGGTGGTCGAGGACCACGTGGCGGTGCCGTCCGCCTCCGGCTGATCGGTCGGCACCTCATAAACCGACACCGCGATACGGTCGATCGTCACCTCGCGAGCGTTCACCCGCCCACCTCATTCCTGCTCACCGGGGATTCGTTTCTCGGCACACCCTGGTGTCCCCCCCGTCGCAGCGGAACTGGGTGACGCAGCGAGGCTGGGAGCAACCATGGGGCCAGCAGGGCCGCGGCGACTTCCCGTAACGCCCCGACTTGCTCGAGCACCCCGCCACGAAGGGCATGCAGGGGCGGGGGTGGGGTGCGGCGAGCCAGCAATGCCCCCACCGCGGCGAAGCTGGCGGCGCCCACCGCGTCGATCAGGGCGGCCCGCCGCCGCGACCGGTCGCCAGCGGCTAACCCGAGCATGGACACGGCGTGGGCCAGGTCGGCCTCCACGCCCAACGCGCGCACCGTCGCACTCGGTGCGCCCACAGTCAGCACCGCTTGGGTGAGGTGGCGGGCACCGAGCAGCCGCGCGACCCGACGGGACCGCCGATCATCGGGGTGCCCGGAATACAGCCGCACCACCGCTCCTGGTGCGCTGAGCAGCACAGCACCGTAGGCGGCGCGCACCGCCACGAACCCACTCACCGCCGGCGCAGCCATCTCACCCCGCCCACCACAGCCCCCACACCGGCCGCTGCCGCTGCCGCACTGACCTCTCGGACATGGTGGGAGCACCACAACTGTGGTGCGCTCGCGTGCGACGTCGAGTCGAAAACGCCGTGCGCCCCGTGATCACGGCCCTGCTCCCCGTCGACGGGCTCCCACAAGTTGTGCGGCCGATCCGGTCCGACCTTCTCGCTGGTCTGCTGAG
>JAABUL010001036.1_pt1 | contig 55491 bp, 12 predicted proteins | sample 5559151 | NCBI WGS metagenome assembly JAABUL01 (sample SAMN10711876, study PRJNA513368) | rock metagenome | isolation source: Antarctica rocks | place: Antarctica: Victoria Land, Pudding Butte sud
GTTTTGGGGACGGGTGGGGGGGAGGTTGGAATATTAGTGTTGGTTTAGACGGGGGAATGTTATATTACGATGCTGGATTTCGTATTAATGAGGATAACCCGGCATCCCTATTGGCGTATGCATTGGTGCATGCCGTCTAAACAGGGAATGATAAAGTCGTGTACAATCTCCATTGATTGTATGAGCGATGGATGTGATCTGGCAACTTGGCTAGGGACAGGCCCAAACCCACAGGCCCACAGGCCCAATTGCTCCCGCAAGACCCTGCCAAGATTTCGGGCTGAGGGCCAACGCTGAAGGCATAACCACTTTACATCGGCGACTATGGGTTATGATGCGGATTGTATGAGGCTGAACTAAAGCGCAGTATGTATGTATACTGTAGCCTTTTAATTGGTAAGAGACGGGCGTTGTGCGCAAAAGAAATGTAAGTGAACATGTCTTACCCCATACAAAAGACTGCCAAGCAATTGGGCCTGTGGGCCTGTGGGTTTGGGCCTGTCCCTAGCCAAGTCGGTGATCTGGTGCATGTGATAACTCAAGATGGAGATACAAATTTAGAGCGCCGTCCTGAAGAACGCTCGCTGGCATCCTCACCCCCTGCCTCCCTTCATCCCCTTGATACCCCCCCCTCTTCCATCATCCATCTATCCATCTATCCCTTCATCCCTTCATCCATCATGTCTCTCCCTCAACGCCTTCCCCTTCCATCCCATCCACCCTTCATCCCCTTCATCCCATTCGTCCCCTTTATCCCCTTTTCCTCTCTCCCTCTTATCCTCTTCGTCCCCTTCGTCCCTCTCATCCCCTTCATCTCCTTCATCCCCTATTCCCTTTCCTCCAATAACCCATCTATCCATACCACTATCATAGAATACCAAAATCTATATATATATTATATACACCCTGCTTCTAAGGACAGTCCCCTTCGAACATGTACTTCTAGATTATATCCTACAACATCAGACTAAGCTTCAGTAGAATAGTAGGAAACTCGACCTTTAAATTAAAAAGTATGCACTTTAGTAATATAGTGAAGTTTTCCATAGGTCCGTAATTACTCTTCTCCCTGGCGTCCGCCTATATTCTATATTATATAAAAGAGATATATAAGCCTTAAATATACTTTAATTATAATAACTACCCTTATATTATACTTATATACACATGTCCTCTAGTACTAGGATACGAGAAAGAGATCTTACTAAAATAGGACCTAGACTAACTACAAGGAATCGAATTTGATATCAAGCTACTAATTCTTAGCGATTCGATTCTAAAAGTTAGAATTAAGTATTATGAAATATATTATTAATAGTATACTAGTATACTATTAATAGTAACGCGTTAAAAGGCTAGGCGAGTTAATACTATAAGTTAGAATTAAATCCTAACTCGATAGTTAGTCTAATAGAATTATAGCTATTATACTTATAGGTAATTTAATAAGCTAGTTATTAGTAATTCAGAGACCTCCGCCCTAGCGGCCTTAGAGGCCCGTACGGGTATATATAGGCCTAGAGGATTATTAGGCTAGTCCTAATAGGAAATTAATATATTTTAGCGCGGTATTATAAACTTATACTATTTTTCTATATTATATTAAGATTATAGCTAGAATGAATTAAGACTAGACTAGCTGTAATTTACCAAAAATTACGCCTTAAGAGAAGTTAAGCCTTACTTTCTTTTTAAGGTATAGTTTTTAGTAAATTACAGCTAGTCTAGTCTTAGTTAGTTCTAGCTATAATTTTAATATAGTATAGAAAAATAGTTTTAGTTTATAATACAGCGCTAAAATATATTAGTTTCCTATTAGGGCTAGCCTAATAACCCCCTAGGCCTATGTATACCCGTACGGGCCTGCAGGGCCGCCAGGGCGGGATTCCCCGAATTGCCGAAGTAGTAGCTAATTCTACTCATTTAAAGTCGGCTGTATAGCGCCCTTAGCGTATACTTCTCTCTAAGTGTACTCTAACTTAGTATATTACTAAAAAATAATAATCTCTTAGTAATACTTATTATAATTAATATAAGGACTAGCTAATAACGTAGCGCCTAAGCTACGTTATAGCGCTATAATAGTACGGCGCTACCCTTTTCCCTAGTATATAGATAAGGGAATCCCTAGAGAAAGGGGAGCTAGTAATTAATCTTAATACTTATAAAATAAAGAGTTTAATATATATATTATTTAAGCTATTTAATAATTATATTATAATATATTACCTTTATATTTTAATTACTTTAAACCTTACTAGGGGTAATAGCCTAGCTATTAATAATTATAATTAATAGAGAATTATAATTATTTAAAAAGGATATAATAAAGGATTACTTACTACTTATATAAGTATAAGGGGATAAACTCTAAGGTTAAGTATATTTAAAGAATTAATAAATAAGCTAATTAATAAAGAAGTTATATAATATACCTTAATAGAGTATTTAAGCTTTATCTTAATAATACTTATAAAGTTAAAGACTCGTATAGTCTTAAAGGATAGAATTAAAGAGCTAGAAATATAAATTATAAAGAAGTAATAAATAAAATAGTTATAATAATAAATAATAAACCTAGAGAATAAAGTATAAGATAGTAGTAAAGGCTCTTTAATATACTACTATTAACTCTCTTTAATTAATAACCTAGAATTTAAGAGGATATAATATAAATATATATTTAAGTTATAAGAACTTTATATTTATAATAAAAAGATTATATATAAATATTAAAAGTAATTTAATAATACTATTAACTTTATAAAGGCTAATTTAATATACTTCCCTAATAACTAATTAGAAATTTAATATACTTTATATTTCCTAATAATAGATCTTAAGTTTATATAATATAAATATATAAAGAATATACTTTTAAAGGAATAAATATAGGAATATTTTAATAAATTCTTATTAAATTAAATCAAAGATTTAAAGAATTAATATTTAATATTTAATAAATAATATATTAAAGTAAAATAAAGAACTAATTAAAAGGTTATAAACTTTATAGATTATTTATTAATTATAAAGTAGTAGCTTAATTTACTTATAAACTATATACTTTATAATAACTTATTAAATAAGTTATATTAGGACTTATATAATCCTATTATTATATAATTAAATATTCCTAAAATAAGAGATACTTTTATTATATTAATAACTTAAATAGAGTTATAAGTATTATACCCCGCGCGTAATAAATCTAAGGTTATTATAATTAAGAGAAGTTATTATTAATTAAATTTATTACTATTTTAAGGAAGAGGGAGTTTTTATAAAAGAGGTAAAGAAGATAATCCTTATATTAAATAAAAAGATTAAGGTAGTTATAAATTTATAATATTATAATAATAAGGTAAGTTAGATTTTAAGAAGCTAATTAATCTTAATATAAAATATTATTATTATTATAAGAAAGGTTATATTATTAGAAATTACCTTAATAATATTATAATTATAATAAGTATTATAACTAATAAGCTTATAAGGAAGATAATAAATTTAAAAAATCCTTAGGTACTATTATTATATTTACTATAATAATATAAAGAAAGAAGTAGATAAAAAGGCTTATAATTATTATATAAATAGAGTTCTAATACTCTTAGAAAGAATATATTATATATTAATTAACTTAGGTATTAATATTAATTATATTAATATACGCCTAATAAAAAAGTAAGAATAGGAGATAAATCTTAATTCTAGTAATATATTATATAATAAGGTTAATAATCTAATAATCTTAATAGGTACTTATATTAATAAAATAAAATTAATAAATTTATAAAAGATTATATAATATTATTAAGGCGCCTTTTATATTATTATAAAATTTAATTATAACTTCTATTTAAGCTATTTATAATTAGAGGAGTAAAACTTATAAGTAAATTAACCTATTAAGAATTAGTAATTCCTTATAAAGTTAAGAAATATAATTAAAAATATTAATATTAAGGAAGAGCTTATAAAATACCTAAGGAGTATTATATATATTATTATATACTTAAGGATAGATTTTAATAGAGAGTTTAAGGACTTAAAGACTTACTTAAAACTATTAAAGGAGTTTAATACCTTCTAAGATATCTTTCAATTAAGAATATTAAGGTATTATTAAATTATATATATTATAATTATATTATTAATATTAAGGAGGATAAAGAACCTCCTTTTAAATCTTTATATAATTGATTAGAAAGGGAGCTCCGCGTACTAAGGAAATACTTTAAATAGGTATTCAAAAAAGGTTAAATTTATTATTTTATAAGCTTCATAAGTATATTAATATTATGTATCCTTAGGTAGGATAAGATATTATAATTATATATTAATTATAAAATACTTAATAAGATTATAATTAAAAATTAATACTTATTATTATAAATTAATAAGATATTAATAAGATTAATTAGTATAAAATACTTAATTAAGTTAGATCTTAAAGATATTTACTATTAATTATAAATCTAGAAGGAAGATAAATAAAAGATAATATTTTATATAAGATATAATTAATTTAAATATTTAATTTATACCTTTTAAACTTATTAATACTCCTACCTTATTCTAAGTATATATTAATAAGGCGCTAGTAGGCCTTTTTAATATAATATATATAATCTATCTTAATAATATCCTTATTTATTCCTAAGATAAGAACTCTTATATTAAAGTAATAAAGGTAATACTTTAATAATTTTGAGAATTTAAACTTTATATCAATCTTAAGAAATATAAATTTATAATTTTTAAGGTAGAGTTTCTTAACTTTATTATAAGTAATATAAGTATATATATAAATACATATTATATTAAGATAATAACAAATCAGCTTAAATTTAAAAGTATAAAAGATATTTAAATCTTCTTAAGATTTACTAATTTTTATAAATAATTTATTAAATATTACTCTTTTATAATAGTTACTCTTATAAAGTACTTAAAGAAGGAGTATTTAAATATTAAGGGGAGAAAGCTAATATTAAATAATATTATTTATATAATATTTAAGTAGCTTAAGTAGCTCTTTTAAAAGGTATTACTCCTAATTTATTTTAATCTTATAAAAGAGATTTATTTAAAAATAAATACCTTAATTTTAATTATTATAATTATTATATTTTAAAAAATCTTCTTTAAGGTAGATAAATTAGAGGTAAAGTAATATCTTATTACCTTTTAGTCTTATAAATTAATATTTATAAAGATTGAATATAAGATATATAATTAAGAATTACTTATAATAATAGAAGTATTTATAATATAAAGGTACTTCTTAGAAGGAAGCCTATATTAAGTAATAATTATTATAAATTATAATAATTCAAGGTACTCTTATACTATATTATTATTAATAAGAAGATAGGTATATTAAATAATAAAACTTATTAATTATAACTTTCAAATCTATTATTATATAAGTATTAAAAACCTAGCTAATATACTATCTTAAAAACTAAATTATAAATTAATAATAAAGGAAGATAATACTTATTTATTAATATTAAAGAATAAATTAAAGAATATAAGATATATTCCTTTAAACAATTTTTAGGTATATAATATTTATAAATTATAAGATAATAAGACCTATACTTAAGAAAGGCGTAAAAGGTTAATAATAGGGCTTAAAAAACCTTATATCTTAAATAAGAGAAAGAGTAAAATACTCTTAATAATATAATATAATAGAAGTAATAGTCCTAATCCTATTACTAACTAGTTTAATTATAAATAAGTTATATTAAGGAGGCTTATTATAATAAGTATTAATAATAGATAATACTTATAATAAGTATATTACCTTAATATTAGAAATTATCTAATATCTCTAAGAGGGAGATAAAGAGTTATTTAATAAAAAGGCTATATTAAGGTTAAAGACTTAGCGAAGGCTTATAAATACTACGTAAGTAATAAATAATATAAGGACTCTTTATAAAGATAGGGCTATCTATATACCTAATAATAAGGCTATTAGGTAGGAGATTATAAGACTCTATTATAATAACCTATATATTTACTACTATTTATAGAAACGTACACGGAAGCTAATAGAATAAAAGTTCTATTAGAACTTAATAAGTTAAGATATTTATAATTATATTTAAGGATATTTAACCTATTAGCTAATAAAATTATATAGATATACTATTTATAAGACTCTATTACCTTTATTAATTCTAATAAAGCTATTTTAAGGAATTATAATAAATTTTATTATAAACCTCCTATTAAGTAAGCTAAGGGGTAGTACTTATAATATTATCTTAATAATAGTAGACTATTATACTAAGGTAGCTAAATACTTACTTATAACTAAAATAGTAGATATTATTAATATAACTAATTTTTATATTATAATATCTTCTTAGCTTATAGCTAGCTAAAAGGTATTATTAGTAATAGAGGAATAATATTTATAAGTACCTTTTAAGTAATAATATATTATTATATAAAGGTATAATAAAAGTTAAGTATTATATTCTATCTCTAAATTAATAAATAGATAGAAAGATAGAATAGTATATTAAAATAATACTTATACTACTACTTAAGCTAGAAGTAAGATAATTAGGTAGAGCTATTATACCTAATAGAATTTATATATAATTATATAAAGTATATAAATACTAGCCTATCCTTATATAAAGTACTTCATAAGTACCTACTTATATTAGATATTTAATCAATAAAGCTATATACTAGGAATATCCTATTAGTAAAATAAAGGATAGAAAACCTTTAAGAAAGTAGGAAGATACTAAAGTAATACTTATATAAAACCTAAGGAATATAAGTAAAGTATATAAATAAATATAGGAAGTTAATATTATTTAATCTTAAAGAATTTATCTTATTAAATATAAAGAATATTAATTTAACTTAATTAATTAAGAAGCTATTATAAAGGTACTTAAGACTATTTAAGGTAATTAAGTATATAAGTAAATAAGCCTATAAATTAAACCTCTTAATAATATTCTAAATATACCCTATTTTTTATATCTTACTATTAGAGCCTTTTATAAGTAATAGTAATAATATTATAAATATCTTATAAACGGAGCTTATAAGTAGTAAGGAAGATTATAAGGTAAAGGTTATATTAGATTATAAGATCTCTTATAATAAATTAAGATACTTAATAAAGTAGAAAAGTTAATTAAATAACTTTAATTAATAGTTATATAAGTAGGACTTAAAATATATACTAGATATATTAAAGGTATTTAAGTAAAGCTAATAAAAGTTATAATTAAAAGAAATATTTTATTACTACCTATAATAGCGGCGGCTATTATTATAAGAGGGGTAGCTACTTATTATACTATTTACTCCCTATTAGTAGAGGGGCTAGTTATAATATTATCCTTCTTATCCTCTTTATTATTAATTATAATAGCCTTTAAATAATTTTTTATAACATTAGTATAACTTTTAAGGGGGGAAAGAGATAAGAAATATACTTTATAATATCTAATATTAAGAATACCCTTAAGGGCCCGCGTAATCCTCTTTAAAATAGTAGTATTAAATATTAAGGCGGGGGCTAAGGTAGTAATATTAATAATAGCGCTATTAATATAAATAAAAAATTAAATATAAGTAAGTACGCTAGTAAAAATATATTAAAAGGTAATAAGCTAGGTAGTATTACTACTAATATTAATAATAATATTAACGGTTATAAGAAGGCGGGTAAAGAGGTAATAAAGAGAAGTAATAATAATAAAATTATAAATTATATTTAATCTTATATAATAGGAGTAATAGGTAGATTCTATAAAGGTAGGAATATAAATAAGATTATTATATAACTTAGTTAATACTAATAATAGAGAAGAAGACTTATAAATTCTTCTACTACTACTAGGCGTAGCGAAGATAATAGTAATAGGATAGAGTTATAATAGGATTAAAGTAAATAAAAAGAGGAGGAGGAATATTAAGAAAGGCGCTAGCCTAAATTTATTAGATTTATAATAGAAATTATTATAAGGTAATATATACGCTAATATAATTAAGGTTATAAGGTATAATAAAAGTAGTAGGAGAGATAATATTATTAAACTTAATATTATTAAACTTAATATTATTAATTTTTATAAGAAAGAAGTTATAAATAATTATTATAATACCTTCTTATATACTTAATAAAAGCTTAATACCTTCTACTTACTATTTATATTAAAATACTAATCTCCTTATAATACCTTAATAGGAATAATATAACTTAATATATAATTATATTAAAATAATAAGTAAATCTTATTTATAGGACTTAAATATAAGCTTACTATTTATTATAAAATACTAGCCTCTAAATATTAAACTTATTAATAATAATAATACTTTTAAATATAATAATAATAATTCTATAAATTATTATTAATATACTATTCATGAACCTTATATAATAATTATATAAGTTCCCTATTAATAAAGATAATAGCTAAACCTTATTTATTATAAAACTTTATTATAGTTTAGGGAATATACCTTAAGGTAATATAGAGATTATATTAAGGTATTATAAGAGGTCTACTTACCTTATTTACTTTATAAATAACTTAAGTTCTTTAAAGCGCTCTTAGGGCCTAAGAGCTTAGAAGGGAGGATAATTATAAGGACTAACTAATAATATAGCGCCTAAGCCACGTTATAACGCTATAATAATACGGCGCTACCCCTTTTCCTAGTATATAAATAAGGGAATCCCTAGAGAAAGAGGAGCTAGTAATTAGTCTTAGTACTTATAGAATAGAGAGTTTAATATATATATTATTTAAGCTACTTAATAGCTACGTTATTACGTATTATCCTTACATTTAACCTCCTTTAAATAACCTAACCCCGCTTTATCTTCCTATTCGCATCCGTCTTCCTAAGAGCCTTATAAATATCCTACTCTCCTACCTCTTATCTATACGTACTAACTCTATTCTAGATAGTCCCCTTTCTATAGTCCTTTACTAGCTATAATTACAGGTATTTATATAGCGTATTATACGTCTTACTTTACTACTTACGTATACTATATCTAATTACACTTATTATAAGACTAATAGTATATATATATATTACTATTAAGTTTATACTTTAACGATTACTATTATAGTACGTTATAGAGTAGAAGTTATTATAGAAGGAAGTTATTAACTAATGTTTAACCTATTAGCCTTATAGTCTTAGCAGGGTCCACGGAGTAATATAGTACAAGGTAGTTATAATAGCGAGGTCGTACGACAGTACTACTATATAGTTGTAGAAGATAAGCATGCCTATTGCCTAGAAGGTTAGATAGCCTATCTAGACGTCCCTATTAAGTAGTATACTCATAGCTGCTATGTTCGTCAAGAGCCAGGGGCAGGCGTAGTCTAGTCAGCTAGTCACGTGCCCCGCAATTACCTAGCGATCGCGATAGGGAGGTAGACCGACAGTAACGTGTATAGCTTCATGGTACGTTTACACGTTTACACGCGGTGGACGTCCGACGTTACCCCGCCCCGCAGTGTGGCTAGGGCAAAATTAGTACGTAGGGGGACTGTGGGAAGGGGACTGTGGGAAGGGGACTGTGGGAAGGGGACTGTGGGAAGGGGACTGTGGGAAGGGGACTGTGGGAAGGGGACTGTGGGAAGGGGACTGTCCGGAATGGAGTCGTTATATACAACCCGAACTTAGGATTAGTGACTACCATTTCCAATATGAAAAGCGAGTACGGCCGCTTTAGAGGGAGCATTTACAAATGGCCGCCCCGCAATTATGGCTAGGGGGACTGTGGGGTGGATTTTCTCCGCGTTGACGGGCAATCCATCAACGAGATTTTCCGCGATCTGAAATCTGGCCAAAGCAACAATGATCGCGAGGAGAGACGAGAAATCAAGGGTGACAAGTTAAAGGCGCGCGACACAGCTTTTAAGCTATTATATCTAATACTTCTAAGGGATTCCAAGGATGAGATGTAGGGCAGCGCTAAAGTCTTTAACGCAGTACTATACCTTATATCTCATGCGGCGACTTTTAAATGGAGGACGAGGAGCGTAGTTCGGGCTGCGTACGAGGAGCGATTCGTAATCTCAACAAAGCAGACAGCAGGGTTGGACAAGTAGGAAAAGAAGGACACTGCTAAGTAAGCAGTAGAAGACGCAGGCGATGTAACCACCGAGGAGGAAAAGTCAGATTGTTATTATCCCTCTGATTATTCGGATTAAACTGCGAAGGGACCTTGGATGCTAAGTCTTCGAAAGTGATCCTAACATTTGCAAAATTGTTTATCAACCCATCCAAACCCTTATTCCACAGCTCTCCAGATCAGCCATTTCTTAAGCTTCTCAATCAGTGAGATCCGACATCAGGCGCTGGTGCCGGTGAAGTTGAATTAGCCACCCTATACAATGTTGGGCGCGAAAATGAGTTTGCCAGGATCCGTTGGTAAGGCGTCATACATCTGCTCTGAATTTCACATCAAGACTCACTGGGTTTTAGCCTCCCTTGACAAGTCCGTTCTTGTTCATTCCACACAATCACCTTTCATACTTCCTAATTACTTTTGTTTCACGATATACCACCAATAATTTTGATAGACGACCTCGTTCGGCTTGTCCCCACAGATTGCAAGTGAAGGAGACATCCCCTTCCACTTATTTACTTCAGCGTTCTTCACAAATTCAGCCCCCAGATTCTTCCAAACTCCCATTTCTCCCTGAATCTCAAAGTATCTGGCCGTAGTAAGGAGTGTCGGATGTGGAGCATGTGCAAGATACTTGATGGTTGGATACCAGTCCGCTTGTCCATCTACTGAAAACCCTGAGTGGAAGGCTGCTGCTAGATCTGGCGTTTTATAGAATTCGGTATCGACGTATGCGTGATATGGACCTTTCCAGGTGGTAATGGAAATTGTCCGTCCCATCTTGGTACACGTGGTGCAGCACTGAAGTGTATGTGGATTCTGGGTTTCTGTGTCGCCTTTAATGTCCTCGAGCACATCCAGACCCACGAAAGATAAGTGAAGGGCTGTCAGCGATGGTAGAAAGTGCAATAGCTCCTCGAATGCAGGAACAGAGGCAAATTCAGCTCCAGCTGCGCCTATAATGTGAAGGTTGATCGAACCCCGAGTGCTGACATTGGGTATAACCGCCTCCAAGGCAGCTATTAAGGTGAGTTGAATTGTTGTCGTATTGGTACCGTATTTTATATATTCGACATATTCTCGTTCTTTAGGGTCGTTTGCCAGGTACTTCAGATCTCGGTTCATTTTGGACCTGAAGCCACCCATGTCTGAGAGCCTCGTGTAGTAGTCATACCAGTCCTTTGCGGAAGAGAGTGAAAAATGTTGTTTTCTGGGAAATTTAGTGAAATAAATGGTCGAGCTCTTTCCCGTTCGCCGGCGGAGATCTACCATAATCTTGTCGCTGGCCGCAATATCTTGCAAGGTGGCGCACTCCGCTGATGGATGTGTTTGTTGGCAGGATGGGCAAAATGAGGTGAGAAGGCAGTATTGGCAAGCGTTCAACTTCGCCCCATCTTCAAGTTGAGGCTCTCTTCTGTAGCAGTGATAGCAATATTGTTCGTAGCTAACTGTAAGTGTCAGCTTGACAAGTTCTCCGATATGAATATAATATGGCAGTAGTGCCTAGGCTTGTTGGCGATCGGTTTTCATCGGTGACGGGAGAATGGACATACCCAATCAATTTCCCAAGTTCACTAGGATTCAGAGTACCAGATCCAAAGAACTCTAGCACCTGTAAAGTGTCTCAGAATCTGCTCGCTCGTCTTGCTAAATAATGTACCTGCTCGTCATAGTAGTCATTCCAACGTCTGCCAGCTGAGGGTACATATCCCTTCTGCTTGTTCAAAGCAACAAGTTTTTTGCAGATTTTCTTGTGATTCCTGTTCCAGTCTTGCTTTTGGCACTTTGCTGAGCAGTATGAGACCCGTTTGCAAGCGCTGCATCGACTGAGATTGGAGGATACGTCCCAGCAGGAAAAGCATAGAGCTTGTTTGAATGCCAAAGTTGGGGCTTGATGCGGATCTGAGTCCGAATCGAGGTTAAGATCTTCGGATGCCATTTCTAAGCTGAGGTGGAATATTTGAAGGTGTGATAAGTTTGGCAGAAGTCCAATTGTCTCACCTGACACATCAGATCAGAGATATCACCGATGGCCAGCGACGTGACTAAATCCTAAGGCAGAAAGTGTTCATATTTGAACAATAGCAAGCTAGCCAGCTGCTTATGTAATCCACATTAATTTCAGATGCCAGCTGGCACGGTAGATAGTTCTGTAGGAGAGTTTGTCCCGGCAGAAAACCCTCTACAAGCGCTTCCTAGCGCGGTTACTTATATTAAATTACTATGATAATGAAGATAGGTTAGGAACGAGTACAAAGGATAAGTAAGGTTATTAGGTAGATAATAAAGGATTAAGTAAGGGATACTATTATAATCTACTAGTAGAGTATAGTATAATTTAGATATATTAAAAGGACTATCTTATACTAATACCTAACTAGCTATATATAAGGTTATTATAATAATAGTAATAGTTAGAATAAAAGCTAGTATCTCTTTAGTAATAATAGATAGAAGGATATTTATATTCTAAAGCTCTTAGAGCTTTATTTCTAAGTTAGCTTAAATCTTCTTATAACTTTAACTATATAAGAATCCTATAGGAAGTAGTAATAAAATTTAGATAGTAGAATATAACTTAAGATCTTAGAATTAGATATATTAAGCTTAAAAAAACTTAGTACTACTAACTTTTTTTACCTATATAAAGTAAGTAAGATAACTTATAAGTTATATAAGTAATATTAGCTATCCTAAGTAGGTATTAGTAAATTAAAAATCTGAAAAAAATAAATTATATAGGGATACTAAATTAGTAGTTTTTAATTTTAAGGTTTTTTAAAATTTAGGCTTAGGCTAAGCCGTTTCTTAAGGGAGGAGCTAGAAACCTCTTTACTAGCTCGCTTATTAATTAATAAATCTAAAAATAGACTCTAGATTTAAAATCTATATTAAAAATATACTAATATAATATATTTATAACCTCTTATTTCCTTCTACTAAGGATAGGTAAATTTATTAGAAATTTATTAAAGTCTAAAAACCTAGAGTTAATCTAAGTAAGTTATTAACTCCTAAGTATTTAGCCTACGAAAACCTACTTATTTCATGCTAAAATCTCTTAAGAGCGACGACATAGGATATTTCTACTAAACCTACTAAAACCGACTATAAGTACTTGAAGTATATAAGGATAATTCCTAAGGTAGTAAGAAGATAGTTTGCTAGAGAGGTAGAAAGCCTACCTAAGTACTAATATACTAGGCCTAATCTAGCTAGTAGCTAAGTAATACGCTAAGATATAAAGTCTTTAATAATATTTATAATAGTTATTAATAAATAAATAATACTATTATCCTAATAGTATAGATATATATCTATTATATATATATAAGTAAAAACGGATTAATTAGAATCATATAAAGTATATTATATCTTAAGTAAAATTTACTAGTAATAATAAGGTTCGTTATAAGGTAAATATTGTTTTAATAGTAAGTCTATTTACCTCCTTATATTACCTTATTAAGTCCGCTATATTAGGTAGATAATACTCCGGTATCTATATATTATCCTCTAGCCTATACTTAAGTTATTTAATAAGATATTAAGTAAATTAGTTATATTCCTTATAAATTTATTTCTTCTTAAGTAACTTTTTAACCTTATACTTAGTTTTACTATTAATAATAATTAGAGGGATAGGTAAATAATATTAGTAATAGGAATTATCTACTAAATTAATAGCTAGTTTAAGATATATAATTAAGATAATATTATATATATATATAATATTAGGTAGTTATAGCCTATAAATAAGATAGCTAATTTATTTAAAGACCTTAAATAATCTTATAAGCTATTAGCTAATCTTCTTTAATATAATACTAAGTACTCTATATCCTTAATATAGGCGTATATTAACTAAGTCCTTAATATTAAAGAATTTAATTATATATCTAGAGTTATAATAGTCCTTTATCTATAATAAGATAAAGGTAATAGCGTCTTTAATATTAATATATAGAGGATAGTATTCAGTTATAATAACTAGATAGCAAGGTTTAATAGTAGTAAGAAGTATTATAATAAATTATAAGATAGGAGGTATTATAATTATAGGAGGTATAGAAGGTTATAATAAGGCCCTTATTTACTATCTTATTAAGATATTTATTTATATATTATCTACCTTATTATTAAAATACTTTAGTAGGTTTAAGGCTTCTTATATCTAAAAATTATATAAGACTTTTATAAGGATCTTATTTATAAAGTTATATTTAGTAGAATTATTTAAGGTAGTTATTATTCTTAGGAGGATAGATAGCTATTAGTTCTTATACTTAATCATAGAAATATAATATTATAAGGTAATTTTAGCTATTTAATTTAACTACTTTAATTAACTATTAATCTAAGGATATTAAGCTATTAAATAAAATAAATTAACCTTTAAATAATAAAAGATTTATTATTATATTTTATTAATAAACTTTCTATCCCTATCTAATATTATTATTTATAATAAATCTTAATTAATTTTAGTAAATTTATTAAATAGCTTAATTACCTAGTCCTTAACTACTTATATTAACTTACCTAAAATAAGGGTAATTACCTTAGATATCTTATATATAATTAATATAATACTATTAAAGCCTTTAATAGTTATAAGAAATACTAAGATAAAATTAATAATAATTATATAAAATAAGTAAGTAGGTATTAGGATTAGCTTTAATAAGTTATATAATTAATATTATAATATCTAGTTTAACTAGTAATAAGGATAGTATTAAATAAACTTATATAACTTCTTAAATATATTATAAATATATAAACCTTCTATTAGCCTCTTATATATATAAGTATAATCTAAATATCCTATCTTATTATATATAAGCTTAAATACTTCTACTTTTATAATAAATAATATATAAAGGCGTAGACTAAATTTATTATCCTTAAAATATAGAATTTTATTAATAATTTTATAGGCTAGCTTTATTATATTTTTATTAAGATCTTTATTATCCTTAATTATTTTTATAACTTAGGTTTATTAAGACTCTTAATACCCCTTAATAAGATATTTATAAAAGGGTTAACTTATTTCTATAAAGTTAATTACTAGCCGGAAAGATATAGGATAATATAGGATATAGGCCTTTCTAGCTATCCTATAAGATAGGATAGGTTTAGGGGTTTTAGTCCTATCCTATTATAAGATAGTATAGGTTTTCGTAGGATAATCTTATAGGATAAGTTATTCATAGGACCTCTTTATAAGATAGGATATTCGTAGGATATCCTATAATTACTAAGTAGAGCTAGGTATCTATAAGAAGGAGTATAGAAGATTACCTTAAGTAAATATTATAATTAAAATAATAATTAGAAATTATAAGTTTTAAATATTACTTTAGTTATTAAGCTATTATATATAATAAATAAAGTATATTATTATACTTTTATAAATTACTCCTTCTTAGGGAATTTAGGCCTTATAATATATATTAGAGCGAAGAATCTATAACTATAAGGATATATAATATATAAGTATAGCTAAATATCCTTCTATTATAATATAATACGCTTTATATATATTATATATAGGTTTAAAGCTACTATAATTATTAGTATTAGCTATATAGAAAATATATAGATAACTTATATTCTAATATATTTATTAAGAATACTTCCGTAGATTCTTATAAGCCCTTAAAGGCTTTCCGCTAGAATTTAGTACTATTATATAAATTAAAGATAATCTTATATATAAGTTTATAAAAAGGGCCTTTTAGAATAAAGAGATTATATTCTTTCTAGAAGTAATAGATCTTATAAAGGGTAATAGCTATTATATATTATTAACTAGGATTAATAAAAAAATAATAATTATAAAGACTTATTATCCTATTTCTATCTAGGCTTCTTCTTTATTATACTTAAACCTAGAAGACTAGCGGTATTAATAGACTTATAATCTAAGGCCTTCTTATTACTTATAATACCTATAATATCTATAGTCTTATAGGATTTCTATATTATTATATTAGCTATTATAAATTAAATAGCTTTATTAGAAGTATATACTACCTTTTATATCTAGGTAGAATATTAATAATTATTTCTATCTAATTAGATTAGGAAATATATAAATATAGTCTTATAGGAATAAGATATACTATTAATTATAGAAGTATAAATATACTTAAATTATAATATAATAAAATAAAGAACTTTATAATAAGGATATAATATATATAAGATAAGACCTATATACTCCTATAGTTATATAATTATATATATATAATATTTAAGGAGGTTATAAGTTAGATAGTTAAGTCTTTTTAATAAGATATCCTTATTATTTAGAGTAAATATTTAGATTTCTTACTCTTCTCTACTTAAAACTACTTTATAATATATTAAATTTATTTAATTAATATTAAAAAAGATTATAATTAATTTATAGATTTAGTATTATTATATAATATATTATTATAAAATTCTATAATATAATATAATTATTATTATAATTAGAATACCTATAGAATTATTATCTATAAAGAATTACTATTAGTAGCAGGAAGCCTCCGCTAGTACTATAAGGCTAGGAACTCTAGTTCTACTATTAATATACCTAATACTTCTCTATTTAATACTATTTAAGATTATAAAGATACGACTCTATTTATACTATTATATAATATATTATAAGGAGTATCTATAGTTGATAATAATTATAGTTATTTATAAAATTTAATATTTACTATATTTACTACTAATATTAAGTACTAATACTAAGGAAAAGCGATATAGCTATTTTAATCTAATTAGGAATAGTATATTTTAGAATTAAAATAAATCCCTTAATTCTTATTTCCGCCTAATACTTCCTATATATATATTATTAAAATCTAGTTAAGTACGTATAATTTATAATATAATAGCGCGTAGTATATATATCTTATTATTAATAACTATAATAATAGCTAGAACTAATAATCTTTATAAGTAAATATCAGGTAGTAAAGGTAAAGTAATTAATAGAGTTTAATTTAATAAATTATAGTATAAAGGCTCTTATTTTATTTATATAATACTTTAATAACTTTTATAGATATTAAAGATAATTCTAATAATTCTAATAAAATCCTCCTTTATTACCTTAATATTTATAATAATAATAATAAGACTAATATTATATAAGACTTAACGCGTAGTATAAGGGGTTATTACCTAGGTATTTAAGCGAAATATAAGGCTATTAAAGAATTAAGCGAGAATATATATATAAAGTATTCGCGAAATACCTAGAGTCTTTTATACTAGGTAAAAAGGTAGTAAAAATAGTAAAGAAGGCGGATATTATAATAATTAATTATATTATTAAGAAATATAAGAAGTCCTTATTATATCTTAATAAGTTTATATAAGAGAGGGAAGGATAGCTTCTTTATCTTTAATAATTTATTATAAATTAATAGTAAGACTTTCTAATTTATAATTATTATTTTAAGTATCTAACGTTTTTATAGGATTATTACTAGAGTTTATATTAATATAATTATAAGGCGTTATAACTTATAAGCTACTACGCGTATTATTATTTATACTAATAATAATAATAGAGACTTAATATAGAAAGATATTAATAATAAAAAGGCTAAGTTAGATAATTTATATACTAATTATATAGATCTAATTTTCTAAGTTATATATAAGCGAGACGCGCTTTATAATTAGATAAAATATAGTATTACTTAATATTAACCTACTAACTAGTAGATTATATATAAGTCTAGCTAACTATAATAGCAATATATAATAAATCTTAAAATAAGTTTATTTATTTATACTTAGCTAGTTTAATATAAGTTAATATATAATCTATTATATAAGTTAAATTACCTAGATTAATATTTAAACCTAGGATATTATCCTAACTATTATACTAGTAGCTTACGTCTATTACTTATTAAGGTATATTAATTCTATAATTCTAATTATTATTCTAATTATTATTATTATATATATTACTAACTTAAGTAGAATAATCTAATCTATAATAAGCCCCTTCCTCTATTATATATATACTTTAATTATAGAGAAAAGGCTATTTAGCGTAATATAGCTAGCTATCTTTAAGACTAATATTTTAGTATTATAAATAATACGCGTATAGTCTTTCTTCCTAGGCTTACTTCTTAGTAACCTAATAACTATAATCTAATAGCTAATAGTTTTAAGCTTAATATAGATATAACTAATATTACTTAGGTATATCTTCTAATTATCTAGGATTTTAGATAGGTACTTTAGGAGTTTAATTACCTTACGCCTTCTATTAATAAATTATACCTCCTATTATAAGATATAGGCTATTTCCCTATATAAATAGCTATATTTATAGATATAATTAATTGAAGATTTCTCTTCTTATAATACTTTCTAATTATATTATATTTATCTAATTTAATTAAGGGTTCCCTTTTCTACCTATTTAGAGGTCTATCTTCGCGCTAAGAAATATTATAGATACGTTTAATAAGGCTACTAATATTAAGGTCTTTATAACTATTAAATTTATATTAGTAGATATTATCTTTATTAGGATAGGATAATCTATTTATTAATTAGTAATAAGAGCTTGATAATAATTAGATAGTAGGTTTTTATTTATTTTATTAATAATTAAGTTTATTAAAACCTTTTAAATCTAGGAGTCTTTATACCTTTAAATAGCTTAAGGTTATTATTCTTATCTATTACCTATTTATAAGCTTCTTACCTTTATTTATAAAGAGTTTATATGTATTATCTTTTAAGACTTATAATAAATAATTAATAATATTAGGAGTTTTTAAATAGGAAGAAGATTAAAGTAGTTTACTACTCTAATAGATAATACCTAATAATAAATTAAAATAAGAGGAGAAAGAGATACTATTAATTAAATATTTCTTTATAGCTTTAAGGTCTATTAATATTACAGGTAATATTAGATAGCTATTTACTTTTATAAATAATATTAAAATATTTAGTATTATCCTTAAAAGAGTAGGAAGTTAATAAGCTTATACTTTAATATTATTAATATATTTATAATAGACCTCTTTCTTCTAAGTATCTCTAATAAGATTTTTAATACTTATATTAGTAGCGCTTAATATAGGTAATATACTTTTAATTAAATTAACTATTAAATTTATTAAGTTATATTTTATTATCCCCTTATTCTTCTTCTCTTTAATATATTCTTTAAGGTCCTTATAATTAGCCTTCTTATTATTATTATTAATATATATAAATATAATCTATCTTTATACTCTTTATATTTATAATTATTATTCTAGTTATTAGTAGTACTTATTTAGAAAAAAAAGGTACTATAAATTTAATAATATAATATAAGTACTATTTATATTTAAGACTATCTAGAAACTTATATTATTTTATAGCTTTTTAGATAAGTTTATATCTTTTACCTATATAGTAATCCTCTTTATATAGAATATATATAGTTAGGCTATTAATAATTTATTAGTATTTATTATACTAAATATTTATATTAAGATAAAATATATTATTAAGATTATTAATAACTTTAGCCTTTATAGCTTTCTAAAGTACGCTTAAAGCGGAGGCTTATATTTATATTAATTATATAAGCTTTTATAAAAGGTTTATTATAACTTCTCTTACTAGACGACTAAATAATAAATATAATATTACTAGGTCTATTATTTTTTATAAATAATAGATTTCTAATAATACTCGTATTATAATATTATATTAGTAATATTATATTATATTTATATATTTAATATACTTCTAGGTTTCTATTATTATATTACAATTAATTATATCTTTTATTTCCTTTTTACCTAACTTCTAATAGCTTTTTTACTACCTATTAGCTTTTAAGGATATTAACGTTTTAAAGAGGTTCGCTTATCTAGTAATAGTAGATTATATAAATTATTTAATAGATATTTAGTATTAATAACAATACTATTAAGGTCTATAAATATAATTATAGGGACTATTAAGTTATTAGTAGTTACTAGCTCTAGATTTTAGGATTTAATATAAGATCCTAGCTCTAATAATACGTAGTAGGTATTATAGATATTAGATCTTATAACCTCTTAGGATCTAGCTTTATTATTAGGAGCTAGAAGAATAGTAGTATAGCTATTAATAAGAAATATAAGGAGTATATTATATATAGGTATTAATAGATATTAAGGAGAGAAGAAGTATAAGGGGTTTTAGGAGATTAATATTAATTATAAAATTAGCTAAAAACTTAATTTAAATATTAATCTAGAAATAGGAATTATAATACTTTATTAGCTAAGGTAATAATTGAAATTATAATTAGAAAGGTTAACGCGTAGTTAATTAAATTAATTATAAGCTCTTAATTTAATCCTACTTTACTATTACCTAAGATTAGTAGTAAAGTAATAGATATAAATATTATAATATAATAAGAGCTTAAAATTTATAACCTAAATTCTTAACTCTAACTTTATATTTAAAGTATTAATTATAATATATTATCCTACTCTTTAATTAGTAATATTCTATCCTCTTCTATTATTAACAGTTTTATAAATACTTTAATTATAAGTTTAATAAAGAAGGATAAAAATAAATCCTACTATATCTTTTAATATAAGTAAAAGGATAAGTAGCTAGATTAATAGATAAAGATAGCGTAGGCTATTAAAAGATAAATAAAATCTAATTATAACTACTATAATATTTATTAGGATAAGATAAAGAAATTTAATAAATAAGAACATTTTTATAGATATACTCTTATCTCTAGTAAAGCTTTATAACTTATTTACTATTATTATAATAAGGTTATTATTTACCCTTTTATAAGTTATAATATTAATAGTATTAGTATCTACCTCTTATCTAAAGGATATATTAAGAAATTATATCTTACTTCTTTATAATAGATATTAATTATTAATAATTATTAAGATAAGGTATATTAATAATATAAATCCCTAGACTTCTAATAAGTAGAATAATAATTAAGACTAACATATTACCTTCTATCCTAGAGGAAATAGAATAAGGATATAAGATTAGTATTAAGTAGGCGGAAACTTATATATAAAGACTTTCCTAAATAATTTTATTACTAAGTTATAATTATAAGTATACTATTAATTATTATTATTAATAATTTTAAGATATTATAACTCTTTTACTACTTTAATCTTACTCTCTAATTAGATTTAGTATCTACTATTAAGAACTACCTAATAATAAAGGTTAAAGAGATTAAATAGAATCTTTTATTAGATTTACTTATAAATAGTATTAAAGTCTTCCTATTATTTAATTATTAGTTAGCCTTAAATTATTAATTATATATAGTAATTATAACTTTCTTTATTAATAAGAATTAGATATAATATAAAAAACTCTTAGGCTTTAAATATCTTAAAGGTTAATATAATAGCCTATAACTTATAATAGCTATAAATCTAATTAGTAAATAATATAAGATTAAAGATTAACTTCTTACCTTTATTATTAATAACGCTAGTAATAATACTTTACTATATAATAGACTTATTAAATTCCTTCTTATAAGCCCTTTTAATAATTTTATTAATTAAGAAGATAATAATCCTAATTATCCTTTAATATATATTCTATATATAATATATATTATTTAATTAGCCTTAAAAGAGCTATTTAGAAAAGTCTATATTAATTTAATTAATAAGGAGTTTTAAAATAATTAGGTTAATAATAATAAATAGTAAGATATTTAGATAGTAAAGAAGGGTTTACTAATAACCTTAGTTAAAGTAAGACCTTTATAATTATTATTCTAATTATCTCCTAGCTAATTAATTAAAGGTATAAAAAACTATAGTATTTATTAATATAAATAATTAATAAAAGGAGCCCTTTTTTAAAATATAGAAGGATTAATTATAAAAGGATAATATAATAGTAGTCTTAAATAATAGTATACCTATCCTAGATAAAAGGTATAAGTAAAGACGTCCTCTTAAGCTCTTTTAAGATATTAAAACGCGCTAGGACTTAATTTATTATATATTAGAATAAGCGTATTTACTTTATATAAATATAGAACGCTACTTTAATAAAAAACTAGGTAGCTTCTTTAAACTTATTAATAATAAATAGTTATAAATTAAATATCTAATTTAGCTTATTAGGCCTTTTTATATATTTATATTATTAATAAGTAGAGGAAAGGAGGTTATAATATATAATATCTTTACTATTTATAATAGGCTCTTTAATTATATAGAGTTAGAAGTTAGATAATTAAGGCGTAAGCGAGTTATATAGAAAATTAAGCTTCTTAAGACCTTTAAAGCGGCTTATTAGAAGCTTTCTATATATTATAACTAAATATAGTTAGATTTAAGATTTCTTTATAATTAAGCGGTACTTCCTTATTTAAATTATAAGGATATAATATTTAAGGATAGGAATTAGGCTATTAAAATTAATTAGTAGTTATAAGTAGAAGTCTATTAATAAGCGTTTAAAAGAACCTTTTAAAACTACTAAAATTATAAAGAGAATAGCTAAGATTAGAGGATTATATTAATAAGGAATTATACTACCTTTAGCCTTAATAATACCTTAGAAGCTCCGTTAAAGGATTTAAATAATATTATAAAGGACTAGCTAGAATAATATAAGGCTTATAATAAGTTTTTTAATTATTATTTTTATTATTAGTATTATTATTATTAATTCTTTAATATTCTTATAACGCCTTTTATTTACCTAAAATAAGGGTTTATTCTTAAGTAATAGAAGGCTTTAGAGCCTTAATACCTATTAATTACCCGTATAACGTACGATATCCTCGCTATTATAATAGGGACTATTATATATAAGTAATACTTCTTTATAGCGAAGAGATATTATATAAGTTATATATATTATATATCTTTTATTTTCTATACCTTAATAATAGTCCTTTATACTAAGAATTAATAGAACCTATCTAAATAGATAAGATTTAATATAGAGGCTAACTTTAATATATTTAATTAGGCGAAAAGGGCTAATAGTATTCTATATAATATATAGGTAAAGGAAGGTTATCTTAATAATAATTATATTAATAATAGAGATAAAGATAATAAGGATAATCTAGTAGATAGGTTATACCCCTATAATATACTTTAAAAAATAACATAATACTTAATCTAGTAGCTAAGAGGGCGCCTTTATAATTAGCGGGAGTCTACTAATAATAATATAGGTACTTTAAAGAGGCGGATATAGGATTAATAATTACTATTTATAAGGATTTAAGTAATACTTTTTAATAAGACTAGTATATTAATACTCTCCGCAATTATTATAAAGTAAAATAGGGGGGATAAGTAATAGTAATTAATAATAGGAAGGTTTAAGAATATACTAGCTCTATTCTATTAATAATAGAATTTCTTATAAATTATATTATAAAGATAAAAAAATTAATATATAAATAAGATCTAGAAAAACTTTATAATTATTAATTTAATTAGTAGGTTTATTATAAAGAGTAGATTATTATATAAACTAATCCTATCTAATTTATAATTAAGTAAATAGGATATTCTACGAATATCCTATCCTATTAATAGGTTTTATAAATATTCTATCCTACTAAATTATTCTATCCTATACCCGTCCTATACTATTATAAAGATATAGGATTAGGACCTTATTTACCTATACTATACTACAGTCCTATATTATCCTACGTAGGATATCCTATAGGATATCCTATATCTTTCCGGCTAGTAAAGTTAATTAGGAAGTATTTTATAAATAAGGTATTAAATTCGCCTTTTAACTCTTAATTAAGATAATATTTATAATTTATTAATCTTAATAAGGTATCTAATATAATATTTATCTTACTAAGCTTATAATAAATATTAAGATAAAACTATTATAAATACTTTAATATCCTAATAAGTTAAAGATTAAACTTTTTAATTAAAATTATATTTAGGCTTATTTACTTAATAATTAAGATTATTACTAAGTAATTAATATATATAATAGTTATTAGCTTATAAGTAGCTGTAATTATATAATATATCTTTTTAATAACTTAGATAAGACCTACTATCTTAAATTTAATTAATTAATGCCTAATCTTAATATTAATAAGTAAATAGCTAAGGAATAAGATAAATTACTAAGATTTTTACTTAAGAAAGTCTTTTATAGATAATATTAATATAGAACTAAGGCCTTATTAATTTTTTTTAATATAATATATTATAAATTTATAACTAAATTCCTTACTTATATCTAAATCTATAAATAATTATTATAATCTATTAAAATAGTAAAGATTACTTAGTAAGATAAAAGCTTCCTATAATTAATTAAAGGTATTTAATTCTTTTAATATAAGTACTATTATATATAATCTATCTACCGCCTTATTATATATATTACCTTTAACGCTAACTATTAACTTCCTAAGTAAAGTCTTACGCTATAATAGAGGTTTTATAATAGTAGTATAAAATATTATATATTATTAATTATAACCTATTATATTAAGGTATTTTCCTAGTATAATAAGGATATCTAGTAAGGATAATATAATAATTATAATAAGCTTCTTAATTATAATAGAAAGATTAAGGGTATTTATCCTTTACTTAAGTAAGCGAACTAAGAGATATCCTAAGAAGGATTCCTTAAATAATAGGTAAATATTACTCTTATTAAGAATACTAAATACTTAGTAAAAGTATTAAATATACTTTTCTAAAGAGGTAGAAAAGATTATAATATTATTAATATAAGCTTAATAAAAATAATAGAAGTCTCTTAATATAATATTAATTATAATTTAAATATAAACTAGTAAGTTATAAAAGCTTATAATAGAGACCTTAAATATCTCTTAACCTTTATATAAGGTAATAGTAAACTAATATCTATAATCTTATTTAATCTATTATTAATAGAAAAAGCTTACTATATTAATAATTAAAATATATAATATATCTTATATCTTATAATAAAGTAAGTATTCTAGATTATAATAAGATAGGATAGGTATTTAATATAATAATCTTATTTAAAGTATAAATATTTATAATAACTCTATTCTTAAGCCTTAAATATAATATATTTTTTAAATTATAAAATAAAGAAATAAAAATAGTATAAATATTATAATCTATTTTAACCTATTTTATAAATAGAGTTTATTGAATTCTTAATTAATAATATCTTTATCTTATTAATTAAGAGGATATATATATACCTAGCCTAATTTATATAGGTTTTCCTAATTATTAAATAACGGGATTTCTATATACTATTCCTTAGGTATACCTATTATATTATTAGTATCTTTTTATAAGTTTAGAAATTTATCTACTATAATAGTAATTAATAAAGTAATAGTAGAGGATACTAACTATAAAAGGCTTCTATAAATAATAATACTAATAGGATAAGATATTTTAGTAGATATATTAAGGCTCTTATTATTTACTTTAGAAGTTACTAGTATAGTTATAATAATAATAAAGGCTACTATAATAGTAAGTATAATATATATTCTAAAGTATACTAGATAAGATATATTAATAGGAGGTTTATTTACTAGTATCTTATTATTAGGATTTACTAGGAAGTAACTAGTAAGCTTATATTTAGCGATTTTCCTAAGCGCTTAATAATAAATAAGTATAATAAGTAAATTAGTATTATTCCTAATAAATATATATAATATACTAATATTAATAATATAAGTATAAGGTAATAGTATATCTAATACTTTAGGCTTAAAGATAAAATTATAATCCTAAGGTAAATAAAGTTAATAATAGTAAGTACCTAAGATAAGTATAATGTAATTAATATAAGGTAATATTATAATATATATCTTAATAAATATGAAGGTATTAATATAAGGATTATATATTATAATTATAACTAATACTTTAATATTTTAATAAGATCCTAACTTTATAATATTATTATTAAAGTTAATAATTATTTACTTAAGCTTTAAGATATTAATTATAATAAGAGCCTTTATTAAAAGCTTATTAATAAAATAGAATTTATAAGTTATAATAGTAGTCTTAGCCTTATTAGAGTTACTAAGGCCTTTAAAGTATATTAATACCTTAATAAACTTATTAATATTATACTTCTTATTATTAATACTTTTTATAATTATCAGAGTAGGTATTTACTCTATTAAAGCCTTTAAATATAAGGTAAGTAAAAAGCTTTAATTGATTAGGCTTACTTAGGCCTTAATATTAATATAAATATTATACTTAATACTATTTACTATAAAGATAATAGGAATAGTAATATAATAATAACCTTAAAATTTATAACCTTTAATAATAATATTTATAAGGTTAAATTATATAATAATATTACTACTAATATTATTAATAATCTTATAAGATTATTAGGAACCTAATATAGACCTAAATAGTATAGTAATCGTTAATATAAATAGAATAATAACTATAGTATTCTAAGCTATATAGAATAGATCTAAGATATAATAGATATAATAGATATACTAAGGCCGTAGGCCGTAAGCGCGCTAAGCCTAATTAGGCTATTCCTAAGCCTTATATATACTAGAACTATAATACTATCCTTTCCTCTAAATAGTAGTATTTATAATACTAAAAACCTTTATTATTACTAGTTAATAGCCTTATTAAGCGATAATAGTAACCTGTATATCTATTAGATATATAGTTATAATGTTATTACTATCTAAGGTAAGTATTACTAATAAGAAACTAGAAAGCCTTAGCGTATTTAGATAAACTTATAAAGAATTCTAAAAGTATAAAAAGATATTAATTAAATATATATTTGTCTTTTATAATAAAGTTAGCCTTAGTATTATATAATATTATATCGCTCTTATATCTTATAAGGCTATTATTATCTAAAGTTATTATATAGATAAAAATCTATATTATAGCTATTATTATATAAGTAAAATCTATTAAGAAATCTATATTATATATTATATTATTACCTCCTATAGCTATTACTATTACTATAGGAGACCTTAGAGATAATACGCTTAATCTTATTTTTAATCTTTAAGCTCTTCTCCTAGTCTATTTCTACTAGTCCCTTTACTAGTAATACTTTAGCCTCTTTATAAGATAGTAGGACTAAACTTTTATGTATATTAGTCTAATTAGGCTAATATCTAGTATATAGGTATTTTATATATTATCCCTCCTTCCTTAATTATTTCTTAAAGTCCTTAGGATACTTAATAAAGCGAGGTATAAAGACTTCTATTATTATTATTATTATTATTATTATTATTATTATTAGATAGACTATTATACTAGCTATATTAATATATCTATATATCAATTAGTTATAACTACCTAATAAAATCTTTAAAGATTTTAGAATTATTACTATTTATAACCTAGTCTTATAGTTTAAATATAATTATATATTTTAGCGTTAAGATCTTTATAAATTCTAAGTACTAGAGTAGGATAATAGTATTAGAAAACCTTACTAAGAATATATTAAATTTCTTATCTTCCTTTATAATAAAATCAGGATTATAGATAGTAGCTTTAGTATCTTTAATTGGATTAAAAGATCTAAAATTACTATCTAGTAGATTAATAATCTTATTAAATATCTTAAATAGAGCTCCGCCCGTAAAAATAGTATAGAACTAACGCGGAATCTTAAGTCTAAATAGAGCTTCTATAGCTCCTATTCTTTTAGATTATTATAAAAGTATAGTATATTAGGATAATTCTTATTAGTTCTAGATAAAGACTTTAAAGTATTAATATTAATTAATAAACTCCTTTTAAGAATAAATTTCTTCTTTAAATAATCCTTTATATTAGAGTTAAGATACTCCTCTTAGGTAAAATTTCTTCCTTAATAGCTATTTTTTAGATCCTCTCTTCTAGATCTTTAATCTTTAGGTCTAAACTCTTATTTATTATAATAGCGTCTTTATATTTAGTATAATAGCTATTATAGTCCTTTTATAGTTAGATAATATTAGTATTTAACTCTTAATTTATAGCCTTAAGTTATTAGAGTAATAATCTAGTCTTAATCTTATTTTTATAATCTAAATCTTATAAATCCTTAATAATTCTAGATATAATAGATAGGTAGATAGGATAATAGGCTAGGGATAGATCTAATATATAAATAAATAGGTTAGGAATAGATTTAATAGATAGATAGATAGGCTAGGGATAGATCTAGTAGATAGATAGATAATAGGTTAGGGATAAATCTAATACATAGATAGATAGATTATAAGGTATAAGATTTTTAGATTTAATACTAATTTTAGTAGTATAGGATAGATAGGCTAGGAATAGACTAATAATAAGATAATAGAGATAATAGGAAGCTAATAGTTATAATAATAAGCTTATTATTAATAAGGATAGTTATTATTATATTAGGAAATTAATATAGACCTAAATAGTATAGTAATTATTAATATAAATAGAATAATAACTATAGTATTCTAAGTTATATAGAATAGATCTAAGATATAATAGATATACTAAGGCTGTAGGCCGTAAGCGCGCTAAGCCTAATTAGGCTATTCCTAAGCCTTATATATACTAGAACCGTAATAAAGATTTACTTATATAAAGTAAATAGCTAGAGTATATATAATAATATAAAGTATTATTTAATTTAAAGCTAGAATTATATAAATAATAAATATACTTAGCTACTTCTATTCTTAAGTTAATAAAATAACTTTTAATAATATCTTCTTTATTACCTTTATTAAGACTCTTAATAAAGCCTTCTATAATTTAATTAATTAATTAATCTATTTAAGACTAATAAATACCTTAATAATATCCCTAGTTATATATATTATATTATCTTTATTTATTAAGGGCTTTATTATCCTCCTCTATTCTATCTTTATTACTTACTTAATAGGTATAATTATTATAAGGATATAAGCTAGGATTTACTTAAAAAGGCTTATAATAGGGATTATTATAAGTTTACTTACTATCTTATAAAGCCTTTAATAATATTAAGGTCTTAAAAGACGTGTTTATATTTCTATTAATAATCTATAATTATTAATATCTATTAGAAAGGACTTATATTTATATACTTTACTATTATAATTCTAAGAGTTAAAAGTAAGATTATTATATAATTTATTATTATAAGGATTTAATAAACTATTATAAGGCTTTAAGGCCTTATTATATCTATTAAATCCTTAATTATATTAATATAAATTAAAATTAAAAGGTTAATAATTAGAATTAAAATACGCGCCTATTTTAAGATAGTATATTAATATTAATAGTATATTAAATCTACCTTATAAGACTTATCTTTTAAAAGGGCTTAATAATTATATTAGAAGTAGGGCCCCTCCTTATACTTAATATATTAATAGCTATTATAATATTAACTATTATATAAAGATAAGTCTCTTAATAGCTCTCTATTAATATATTAATTAACTTATAATAGATTCCTTTAATATTATATTACCGCGTAAGGTAAACTATTAATATTATTACTTAATATAATATAATAAAAATATAAGAGAAGAAGAGAAAGAAGCTTAATAAATTAATTAATTAATAATATAAAGTATATAAATAAATAGTAATTATAATTAGGTTTATACCTAATATAATTATTAATATATAAATTATAATTAATACTTTAAATATATATATTAAGGAATTAGAGAGTTAAATAAAGGTCTTATAAATTAAACTTAATAGCTTATAATAATATAAAAAGAAATTAATACTATTAGAGCCTTATTAATATCTCTCTTTTTAACCTTTAAAATTAAGCTTATATAATCTTTAATAGAGCTTTATATTTAATAAGGATTATAATAAATATACTTAAGATATTAATATTAAATTAGGACTTAAATTTAAAGGCTTTAATTAATTAATCCTTATAATTATACCTTAATATAAATAAGTTATTAATATATCTTATTTAATATTGAACTTTATAAGGTATAAGGTACCTAGGCTTACTACTTAATAATATATCCCTAATATTCTTATTTAATTATACTAAGATTAATAGTATTCTTTTAAATATAATATATTATAATTATTATAATTATATAAATAGGTATAATAAAAATATATTCCTACTTAAAATACTTATATAAATAAATATAATTATATAGAGGAGTATAATTATAATATAAATTTATTAAATATATACTAACTTTATTTTTTAATTTATTATATTACTACTACTTTTTAATTATATATATTATTAGTTAAATATCTTTATTATACTTATACTTATTACCCGCTTATATATTATAAGATTAAGTTAATTTATATATCTTATTAAGGTCTTTATTAAATATCTATTAATTATATTTATTATCCTAACCTATCTATTTAACCTTATATTAAATACCTTATTTATTATTAATCTTATTAATAATTTCTTTAACCTCCTATTATTTCTTATTATTAATAAGTTTAGGGATTTATATAAAGGTATCTACTAATTTATTATAATTATAAAGATAGTAAGGTTCTAGTAATAAGATATAAAATATATTATAAATCTTATAAATTTAAGGTAATAATAAGTAATATATTTATATTTTAACTTTATTTATAATTTTAAAGGGCTTTATAAACTTATAAGATAACTTTTTACTTAAATATCTTTACTCTAAGTTCTTTATAATTAATATAATTAATTTATTAAATATAATACTTAATATAAGATTCTTATATAAATTAAAGGTACTTAATAGCTTTATTCTTTATAATTTATAATAGTTTAATCCTTTTATTTATATTAGGTACCTCCCCCTTTAAGGATTTATCCTTAAGTTCCTAATAGATCTTAGGATAATATCTATATATAAGGTAAAATAATATTATTTTAATAAAGGAATAATAACTATTTATATATATAAATTTAATTATAAATAATTATTTAATCTAATTAATTATAAATATTATTTATAAAAATATATAAATAGTATTTAAATATTTAATTTTAATACTTAATTTATCTATTTATTTATAAATAAAAGGTAGTACTAAGACGCCTTTTTATTTCAAAGTAGAAGTAAATAATTAATTAAAAGGTATTAATAAATATAAAGCCTCTATTATTAATAAAATTATTTAATATATTATTTCTTTATAAAATACTTCTATTAATTATATAATATTAATTATTATATTAATAGGAATATATCTTATTATTTTAATAAATTAATTTATAATAATAAGGATTAAGTTATAAATTATATTCTTATATTTATTAAGAGATAAATTTATAATAAAGTTTATAAAAATCTCCTTTTAAAGCTTCTTTAAAATTAGAAGTAAATTAAATCTATTATAAATTTAATAATAAAATAACTTAATTTATTAATAAATATTATAAATTTAATAATATTTAATAATTTAAGTTAAGCTTTTATTTTAATAATATTTATAAATAAAAAGATTATATATCTTTTTAATATTAAAATAATTTATTAAAAGATTATTATAATAATAATAAATAAGCTTACTTTATAATATTTTATTCTTAGGAATATAAAGGTAATTATTAAATATTAATAACTCCTTAGAATTTAAATTTTATATTTATAATTAGTTATAATAATATATTATTAATATCTTTAAAAAGGACTTTATTTAATTATTATACTTTTAAAAGTTTTTAATAAAAGTTTTTATAAGCCTTTAAATATTATTATAAAGAGCTTCTTTTAATATATTTTTTATATCCTTTTTAAGTATAATAATCTAAATATTTATAATATAAAATATAAGTGTTATAATTATAATAATATCTTTAACTTTTTTAAGATCTTTATTCCTTTAAAGAATAAGCTTATTTTATAATATTAATAATAACTTTATATTTAAAGGAGACTTTCCCTTATAAAAAATATATTTATAAGATTTAACTTCTTTAACTAATAAAATATTTTAAAATTATAAATAATAAGCTTTAATACTTATTATATTTATTTAAAATTAAATTCCTTTTACTTTATAAATCCTTTAAGGTTATTATAATTAATTTGTACCTTAATAATAAATCTATTACCTTTTAAATAATAATATTATTATTTTATTACTATTATAATAGTAAATAATTCTTAATTATAAATCTTATAATTTTATTATAAATTAATTAATTTTTAAGATTAAAATATAATAAATTATTAATATCTACTCTTATTTTATTATAATAAAACTACCTTTATAATAAAGTTTAATATATTAATTTTTATATAAAGTACCTTTATAAGATTATAATAATAAAGAAATAATATAAAGGTAAAGGTATTATATAATACTTAAAATATCTCTCTAATAATAATTATTTAATTCAATAACTTAATTTTTTTACTATTCTTACTCCCTTTAAATAGGCTTATAAGTAATTTTATTATATAAAAGTAATTATAAATAAATTAATAATAAAAATTTATAAAGCCTAAAAAGACTTATATATCTTAATAGATTTTAAGTTAAGGCTATTTCTTAATAATCTTTATATATTTAAGATTTATCTTAATATTAAAGGTTAAAATAATAAATCTTAAAAACTTAATCCTCTTAATATTAAATTTATACTTTTTAAAATTAATAAATAATAAAAATTATTTTAATTATCTTAATATTTATTAAATATACTATTAATAGTTTATTAATTTAGAGTTATAAATTAGGATATTATTTAAATATATTATATATATTATATTAATAAGTCTTATAAAGATCCTATTAATATAGGCTTAAAATATAATTAATATATTAATAAATTTAAAAGATATAATTAAATACTTAAAGTAATTATAATAAATATAAAACATAATCTTTTATTTATTATTTTTTTTAATATAAATCTTATAATAGGTATTTTTAAGATTTAACTTTATAAAGATTTTAAAATTATCTAAATAATTTAATATCTTAATAATTAAAAGTAATAAATATTTATTTTTTAAAATTATTATATTTAAATCTTTATAATTTATATATAAATATAACTTACTATCCTTCTTTAATATAAAGAGGATAAGTACTTTAATTAAAAAAATAAAATAAAATAAAATAAACCCTTTTTTAAAAAAATCTTTAAGATAGTATTATAATTTTATTAACTTAATTTAAGATAAATTATAAAGAGGCTTATAAAATAACTTTTTACCTTTTATAAGATTAATAATATAATTATTTTCTTTAAATATAAATAAGATATGTATTTTATTATCAAAAAAGATATTAATAAAGCCTTAAAACTCTTTAAAGCTCTTAAAATTATTATTAAGAAGTTTACCTATTATTATATTAATATATATAATAATAAATATATTTAATTCTTTCTTAATATTTTAAATAAATAATTAGGACTTATTAACTTATATTATATTAGGATTAATTTTAAAGTATTAATATTTTATCTTTAAATTTAATAAAATATATTAATTCTTTAAATTAAGTATACTTAAAATAATATTAAGACCTTATTAATTTATTATATAAAAAAGAGTAATATATTCCTTTTTATAACCTTAATTATATATTAATTAATAATATAATTAATAAGCTTTATAAATATATATATTACTTTTACTTAATATCTATATTTATAATAAGATAATATTATAAGGTTTTATATCCTATTAAATTATAAATTTAAATAAATTTAAATTTAAATAAGATTTAAAATTTAAAAGTATTATTATTTAATATTAATTATTTTAAAGATTTATTTAATCCTTTATTATAATAAAGGATATTACCTTTATTAATTAAATTTCTTATTTTATTTTTAAAGTAATTATAAAGCTTAATCTTTTTTTATTAATATTATATTAATAAAATTTATATAAATTTATAACTTATTATAATTAAGGTAAATAAGTTAAATATAACCTTCTTTATTATAATAATAATATATTATTATATTATCTTTAATATCTTTAACCTTTTATTTTAATTTATCTCCTTTAAATTATAATTATTTATAATTATTTATATTTAAATTTTTAAACTTTAAAATATAATCTTTTAAAAGTTTTTTATTATCTTATAATTTTAATTTAAAATTATTTAAAGATTTTCCTTATAAATTTAAATTTTTATTATAATAATTATATTTTATAATATTCTTAAGTATAATAATTTAAATAAAGATTTCTTTATATTCTTTAAAAATATTATTAATATTTAAAATATTATTTTTTAACTCTATTTTAAATTTTATAAAGAAAAATTAGGCCTTATACTCTTTATTAAAAGATAATAAATTAGATTTTTAATTCCTTTAAATAAAATTTAAAATTTAAGACCTTTTAATTAATTTATTAATATATCTACTCCTACTTTTTATAAATAAAGAGATAATAATTAACTAAATTTATAATTAAATTTAAAAGGAATTATTTAAAGAATTTAAAAAGAATTTAATTAAGATTATAAGCTTATTAATAAGAATATTATTAAGCTTTAAGATTATCCTTTAAGAAATTTATATAATAAGTTATATAAGACTTTAATATAATAAAATATTTAATAGATATAATAAATTTTATATTAGTTTTATAAAATTAATAAGTATACTCCCTCTTAAAGATACTCTTATAAGTATATATCTTTTTTAAATAAAGAATATATATATAATAATATTAATAAGATAATAATTATATTTATTATTAAGATTTTAATAGCTTAAGCGTTTTAAAGTTTATTAATATAAATTATTAAAATAATTTATTAATCCTCTTTCTTTAAGTAATAATTTTCTCTTACAATATTAATAAAGAGTCTTTAATATTTAATATTAATATTTAAGGTAATTATATTACATTATAATATATTACTTTAATAGTATTTATTAAGGATATTGTTTTAAAGGACTTCTTTTATATTATTATTAAAGTTAATATATAAATTATAAAGAAAAGTTAATATTATAATAACTCTAAGCCTTTTCTTTAAAAAAGGTAGAGAGATTAAAATTATAAGATTAAATATTATTAACTTTAAATTAATAACTTAAAAATATAAAAAATATAAAGTTAAGTAATATAACTTAATATAAGATATAATATCTTAATATCTTAAATAATATATATATTAGAATTAATCTTTAAAGAACTTAAGAAAATATAAGGAAGTACTTAAATAATATATATCTATTAAGATATAACCTAATATTATATTAATATTACCCCGTATTTATAAGGAAGATATACTAAGTAGGTTATATAATAGCGTATAAGGCGTATATATACTATAGCCTAATAAAGGGCCTTAACTTATATTAGTAATCTAAGGCGGCCGTATATTATAAAAATTTGCGTATTATACGTAAATATCTATTAAGCTTATATATTAGCCCCTAAGATCGTAAAATACTAAAAGTTACTAAATACGTATTTAATAACCTGAAATATTTCAAATTAGTCTAAGTAAGTTATCCTACTAGGTAGGACTAATAGTAGGATTTATTAGATATATAATACAGGGCTAGTCTAGGATAATATCTTACACGTATATAAATTATATAAATTATCTATATTTAAAATCTATATTACGCTAGCGTAGATAATGTAGTCTATATAGCCTTGCTAAGCTTCCTAGCGCTAGTAGAAAATCATAGATTTAAGGCCTTAAATCTAGATTTTCTATATTTAGGATTTTTAGGCTAAAATAAAATTTTATAAAAATTCTCTATTTTTTTTAATTATTTTACCTAAAAAATGCGTATTTAATAGGATTAGTATATTTCTATTTATTATACAAGTTCCTAAGTTACTAATATAGGCTTCTTATAAATATTAAATTAAATATCTTTCTAATAGTATAACTTAATAAGTAAACTATTAATGATAAATATCTTAAATAGATAAAATAAATCTTATCTTATCTTAATTTACTATTTATATATTTATATATAAGTAAGACTTAAATTATATTTATTAGAGTAATACTAGCGTTTTTACTATTAAGAATAATAATATTAATATAATCCGCGGGATCTTAATAATTCTTAGTATCTTTTATTATATAATAAACTACCTTAAGTAAAGATAATAATTTACTTAGGAAGTTATAAAATCTTATTTTAAAATTCTAATATTATTAGTTAATACTATTAGGATTATTTTATAACTTAGAGTAGGTAAGGTTATCTAATTAATTAATATTCTATTTATTAATAATTTTAAGTAAATAGGTATTAATATTTTACCTTAAGATAGCTAGGCTAATAGTAGAAGCCTTTACTTATAAATAATTAATAAAGCTAAATATATTATAATATATATTATAATTATCTTTTACCTTAATAGGTATAACTTATAGATTAGGATTAAAGTATCTTTTATCCCTTAACTAAAAAGTAGCTAGTCTAGGACCTTATTATATTATTATAATAGTAGTAGCTATAGCTACTAGCTAACTATTTACTTAGCTAGCTATAGTCTACGTCTAGTTAAAGATATTTATAACCTATATAATAATAGTAGCTATCTCGCGCTACTAAGCCTCTAAGAAGGAGGTAGTAGTTATATTAGGTATTAGCGTATTAATATTAGAGTTATTAAAGCCTTTAATAATAGATATAATAAATATAAGTTTAAAATCTACTAATATAATATATACCTACTTAAGATTAATTTATTAAGTTTAGATATTAATATTAAAGTAGTATTTATTAATAACTTACTCTAGTAGATATCTTATTATAATAGTAAGTAAAGATACTATCTTAATTTATTATTTAATAGAGGATTTTAGGATTTTATCTTTATTAGGAGGATAGTCTATTAGATATAAGTAGTTAATTATAAGATATCTTAAGGTATAATAAGAGTTTACTAAGAAATCTCTTACTATTAAGTTATTACTCTTAATAAAGGAATTAATTTAATAACTTAATAGATTACTTAATCTAGGATTACTTAGTTTATAACTAGCTTATTAACTAGGTAAGTAAGCCTAATAAGGAGGTAAGTAAAAAGGTAGAAGGTAGTTACCTTATTAAGATAATAATATCTTAGTAGGAAAACTCCTACCTTTTACTTAATAAAATTAAAGAAATCCCTTAACTATTTAATTAATAAGTAAGGATATATAGGTATTAAGGACGTTATTAGCGGAAGGCTTTAATAGTATATAAGATATTAAATACTATAAAGTCTTTAATAGGCGTCTTAAATAAATATTAAATAGATTAGGAATATAATAGTAAGTAAAAGATTAATAAGTTAATAAGATTAATATTATATAGCTAGTACTACTAAGGCTAGTATTCTTATTAATATATAATATAATACTTAGTAACCTAGAATAAGATCTTTTATAATATTACTACTACTTATAAGGACGGTTCCTAAGGTAGTAAGAAGATAGTTTACTAGAGAGGTAGAAAGCCTACCTAAGTGTTAATATACTAGGCCTAATCTAGCTAGTAGCTAAGTAATACGCTAAGACATGAAGTCTTTGGCAATAGCTATAATAAAGCAGGTGAAATATTTTTACAGATGTATCCTAGCTATAGTTTTAAAGATATTAAAGAAAGCTTAATAGATCTTTTAGTAATTCTACGGCGTAGTACTACTATCCGCCCCTTAAAGGCGGCTAGAAACAGAATATAGTACTAGGTTAGTAGAACTTGGAAGGGTAAAAGCTGTGGCTTTGAGGTGATGCGAGTCGCTATAATTAGGAGGCTTTCTGTCCTGACAGAATTGTCGCTTACAGCTATGATAGGCCGACGGGAGTGATTGAAACCCTCTATGACACGCTACGATGCTCGCTGATACATACAATGCAATAAATCCATTATTGGCCGTCCTCGATTCGTATACTCGTGACATCGTCCGCCAGGTCCCCGCTTCCATTTCCCTTACTGTCCATAGTCCGCCGTCTTGCCCGGCCTGCACTTCTCAAGCTCTCTTCTACCGACTTGCCCAGCCCTACGGATGAAGTACCGCCGGGTGTACAATTCCGGCGCTCGTCCTCTGGACTGGCGTGGGGTGGGGAACGAGTGAGGAAGTTGGCGATTTCTGCCTCTGACGTCCCGTTTTGGGAGTCGGTATCGGCGGGGGCTGAGGGGTGATTGTCTACATGGTTGTCAGGAATGGTGATATGTCCTCTTTCTCTCAGCTCTGTAGGGTCTATATCTTCATCGTCATCCGTGGCATCGAACATTGAATCCTCCCACTGAGCTGACTCTTTCCTTGTCACATTTGGTCGGTTTGTACTGCTGCTCATGCTGCTGTCTCCCATATCTGTGAGCTGTGACACGCTGTCGTTCGCTTCCTTAAGCTCGCTATTGGTGCGCTTGACCTCTTTTCGCGAACTTGTATCAACCTCTTCGCCATGCTCGCCTACGTTTTGTGACATTGGCTTCGCACGCTCCTCGTTAGATTCGTCGTCATCTGCTGTGGTAGCGGCATAAGTGTCGGCGAAATGTGTGTCGACTAGGTGCTTGATGACAGGCCAACCGTAAGCGTTGGAGAACATGCGTCTTACAACCATGTTATTGTGTGCATCCGGTTCAAGCCGGACAAGCACTTTTCGCCATGATAGACCATGATGATAAGCTCTGGCGATCTTCTCTTCGACTTTCATGCCGCTCATGTCAGGGGCCTCATTAGTCTGGCCATTATAGATGGTGTTAGCTCGAGAAGGACCGTTCCGAGATTCGCTGGAGAAGGATCTCCTCAGACTGGGCCTTTGTTTCTTCGTGGGTGGAGGTGGTATATCTTCGGGATGATACACGCGGTCATGGAAGATAGTCCGCGGTCGGCCCTGAGGGTTGATAAGGAACTCTCTTGTCGGCAAAGGAGGATTGAGCACATCTCCCGCGGCCTCGAAGATCGTCGTCTTGGGAGGGGCAAACACATTATTAGGGTCCTCCATGATCGAGTCTCCTCGTACAACGCCTGGCCGGCGTCCAGGTGATGTAGCTCTGGAGGAACTTCCGGAAGACATGCTCGTAACATCCTCTGCTTCGCCTTTGGTGGTTTGACTTCTTTTGTAGATCTTGGTATTCTTCGGCGAGTGATTCTGACTCTTTGGTTGCTTGGGCTGACCAGGTCTTAGAAAAGACAGTAAGCCAATCAAGGGGTTTGCAGGCTGCTGAGGGGAGGAATCTTTGGATTTGGTAGCATCGTACTCCTCATCTCCAAATGATTTGCCTTGGTCATTGGAGATTGTCTTGTCTTTTCGACTTTCATTCCCTTCGGCGGTTGTGTCATCCCTCACAGCGTTCTCCTCTGGCTGAGGTACTTCTGCTCGCCCCTCCTCACCGCTCACATCCGAATGCGACCAAGCCTCGCTATCCTGCTCAGCGCTAAGATGTCGATTGAATGATTTGTTGACACCGTTAATCTCTGACCAGCCCCAACCAGCCATGGTACCGATCACACCATTTTCTCTTCTTGCTTTCTCGACTCGTCCTAATCCACTCCAATCAAGAAAAAGGAGACATGAAGTTCGCAGGGGCACAATGCCGTCATTGACTACATTAGAGTAGACCGTCCTGTTCCTGAACATCTTCAAAACATGGTGCGTGTGACCTGTCGGTAGAATCCTCAACAGTGGCTTCGATCCAGGATCTGGGTGCGCATGTGCCCGTTTGGCCGCATCCGAGCCAATACCGCCAATCATGGCTCCCCACCCACTTCGAATCATTGTCGGAGCTCTCCAGCTCAGTCCGAGATCCTGACCAGTCCTCCCAACGAGCCCGAAATCGAGAGCAAATTTGACATAGAAAGGGTTCTCGTTACTGAGGCCCAAGAAGGGCGCAGCCATGGCGACGAAGTTGATAGGCTTGATGTCATTGAAGAAATTTGGGGAGTGCTTGTGAATATAGGCAATGGCGTACGTCTGGGTTAGGCCTCCCAAGGAATGCGAAATGAAGCTAATGCTTGTAATTTTGTAAGCCAAGTCATTCGGTTTCTTTGCCGGACGGTGAATAGTGCTGTGGCTATGTGTGGATGGCCCTTGTTGTAGATCTGACTGCTTGTCGCCAGTAAGGACCCTGGAGAGCTTTTTGGGGATAGATTTCTTCTTTTCAGGCTTATACGGCTGATCTGGATAAGTCATTGCTAGAATCCACTTCGCAAGTCGCTTGCCAAGATACTGAATACCTCGCTCGGTCCGAATGACATTCCCAGCAAAGCCTCGCACGATGACTTCCTCCTCCTCATCTTCATCTACTTCAGCTGCTGGATCGAGATCGTCCTGGCCGCCCGACAGTGGTGCTGTCGACGAATCTGGCTTATCGCCTGTGGACTGCGTATCATCATCCGTTGATCGCTCGTTCTTAGCAGAAGGCTTCGTTCCTTTCTGTTTTCTTTCCTCTGCCTTCCTTTTCCTGGCGCTCTCGCGAGCTTCCTTTGCGGCCGCATCAATGCTCTCCTTCAGATAGAGCATGTCAGATCCTAGATTGCTATGTAGTCCATGCGTTAGTACCACAAGATGGACCCTCTTCCGCTTTTTCTTTTTGGGCATCTCCTCATCAGTCATCTTACTGCTACCAGGTCTGCTTGCGTCTTCGCTCGGCGGTAGGAGATCCTGCTCCCCTGGGTCTGGATACTCGGTTCTCTTGCCTCTGTCCTTTCCATTGTCGTCCCACTCTGGCAAGGCCGGTTTGTTCCATAGACTTTCGGTGTCGTCCACTACTAGGTTCACAGCATGTGAGAAAACACCCTTCGGCTGCGCATTACTATGACTGGTTTTGCTTCTCTTGCTCTGCTGATGGTCCTGTAACTGTCCCGGCGTAGCGACTGCCTGCCCTGTCAAAGAAGAAAACCCAAGCTCTACTGACTTTTCATCTCGTCCCACCAAAAGCTCGAAATGTACAGCTGCAGATGTAGAGAATATAACCTGTGACGATATCTCAATAATCCACGAGACCTTCGGCGTAGAACCATCTGTACCCCTCCTCACATTTGCTTTCATTGCAGTCTCCCGTATACTTTCCGGCACAGTCAGACGGCTTGCCCAGCTTCCTCCGGCCTTGAGGTTGGGCTCGAATTCTGGACAACCATCCTGAGAAGATGGCTCCGCCCTGTAGTTTGGATCAAAAGTAGAGGGGTAGCATGCAGTATACAATGTGTATGGACCGTGGAGATAGGCCGCTCTCAGCGGGATAGCAGATGTGTTCTTGATTTTGACGTAGAGATGCGATGGAGAAGGAAGTATCCGGTCATGCGACGGAGTATACGTGAGAGTATATCTAGAAGGTGTCAAACATTGTACACAGATACGTAAACGGTCTGGGACCTACCGTACCACTTCCCCTACCCGGACGGAGCCAACCTGATGCACGAGCAGCATTTTTCGGCGATGTTGGACTGCGTCCGGGACGACGCTCCAGCCCACAGCTGGTAATGGTCCAAGAATTCCTGATCTAGACCCTTCCCGTAGAGACTGAAACTGCTGATATGTACGTGGTGATACCAGCATTCGACCGGCGAGGCTGGCATATGGGGCCGATTATCGGTCAGCTAGGGCGATGCGGAGGGCGGAGCGGATGTGCGGCGCGCTGTATGTTTGGAGAACAAGAATCTCTTGCAGATCCTGGTTCTGCTGGTGTTAATATCGTCGTCGAATCCATCGAGGCTTTAAATTAGCATCTGTAACGAGAGCTAATGCCTACGGCGCGTGATTATGTCGAGAGCTCACGAGGGTACGGGACTTTTGACCTGTCTCGATAAGGACGGATGAGTAAGCGTCGATTCGTCGTCTTGGCACCAATACTGACTAGTACAAAACTACCGATAATAAGTAAGGATTTCTCACTAATGTTTACTTCTCCTTACTGGGTACTGGCTGCATATTCAATTGAGGCTCGAGTCATCCTCCATATTGATCTCATACTCTTTTAGCATTGTGATCTCATACGCCTTGCTTTCTCCTTAGGATCGACATTATGACGCTGGACATGCTTCCCTTGATCTTGAAGCCCCAGCGTCATTGCCTTACTGCGCTCTTTCGCAGTGGCTTCAATGGAATCGTCGCCAGAAACCTCAGCGCTTCCCTTTCACTATCCGTCTTATCCGCCTCCGGTAGGTTTCCAAGTTTGTTTGGCACAATATCGTCCGAGCTAGACTCATCTCCCACTTCTACGCGGATCTTAGCTTTCGTCCGACGGATTTCCCCGTCTTCTATGGAGTCATCTTTTGATGATAGATCACGATCGTGACGGGTGCTGTCCGGGCTTCTGCTTACGCCTAGACCAGCCTTGCTGGTTTTGAAGACTTGAGAGATGGGCTGAACATTGCATTGTCTGTGAGGAGGCCCCAGTCCGGTACCGTCGCTCCAACCCATCTTCTCCATCATTAACCGCCCTCTGTTATCCTGGCTCAGCGCTGGAACTTTCCTTCCGATATTGACGCCTTCTCTGTTGGAAAAAGCAGCGTTTCGTTGCCTTTTTGTCCGGCTGCTCTCGGCTGCCTTCGCGTGTGCCTTGTTATGTGTTTGCGAATTCGCTCCTCGTTTCGGAAAGGTTCCCTTCCACTCTGAAAATCTTAATATGTGAGGTACCACATCTGGCTTTGGAGGGAGATCTGTCCATCGCGGTACTCTACTCGTAGAGCGTTGCCTTTTATTGTGCCTCTTTGAGGATTTCGGATGGTTTCCACCGGCCGCTGGTTTTCCTGCCTCCTCCCCTTCAATCTCGATTGCGTCCCTCAGTCTAGCAATAATCCTATTCTTAGACTCCAACCTATCTCCACACTCCACATCCTTCCAATGGCGCAACCAGGGATTGAGGTTCAATGGCGTTAAAGTCCTACACGTCGGATTTTTGCAGCTCTGGCCATTCCCGCGAGATGGTGCGTTGAACAAGGGTGGTGTGGGTCCACCTAACCACAGAAGCCTCAAAGTGATATGATATGATGTCGTGCTCACATGTTCGAGGATCGAGTCTTTGATAGAATCAAGATCTTCCGTCAATGCTACAACCATGATGAAAGGTTTTGTAGCACTTGAGTCGCGACCTCGATACTCGAAGCGGCAATTGACTTCGAAAATGCGACTGTCGGACTCTTCAAAATGCACTATTGCAGCTGCTCCTTTGGTGAGGAAACGCAGTTTGAGACGGCCCAGTGGGTTTATCTTCTCCATCTTGGATACAATGTTTGGGCACCTGGGGAATTTGGCGGCGATCCTCTGGTAACAAACCACTGGCGATGGTGACGACGGACGAAGATAAGGTTTGATGCAGAAAATTATCGTTCTTCTATATGTCAAAATCGCGATTTTGCAGCTAGATTTGATCTACTTGAACAGTAATTCACGTAGTAAAGCATGAACCTAGCGTAATTCACTCCGTTTCCATCATTGCTCAATTCTCAAGGGTCAAACATAGCAAAGAAACGTCAAGGTTTAGGTTTTACTCTGTAGATCTCTGCACCACCATAGGGGCTAATAGATCGCGGAGAAAGTGATGCCAAGGGCGAGACTTTGGCAAGGATCTTGCAGGAAAGAGCTGCCATGCACGGATCAATCAATCACTCGACTTGAGTATGTTCCACGCTGATTTAAGGTGACGAAATGCAAGAGAATAATTGTATCAGAAAAGCAAGAATGAGCCATGTCATCTAGGAAGACTTGCCACGCCACCACCGAAGTTCATTCGGCCACGACATTCTTTTATACAATGGAGCTAGGGGGGAAATAAGGCAAGAAAGGGTGTGCTACCTAATCTATACAACTCTGGGTATAAGGCGATTCATATGGCAGTATGTTAGCAAGATTGACAGGTCAGCGTTGGATTTAACAGAACAATCGTTGGGTAGACGAAGTCGTGAGTCGTAGGTAGATGTCCACATTGTTATCCAATGCCGATCTTTTGCCAAGCTGTGAATGGCTTACTATGTAGTGAGAACACTACTTCATTCACTTTGACACCATCTTCGCCCGTTTGCGCTTCCTTCTTCCGGTAACAGTATGCTCAACGGTCTTACTATTAGCACCATCCACCGATTCTTCTTGGCTAATATCATCTTGTATGATATTTGCCAGAGAATTCAAGAGTTGATCGACATCCACGTGTACCGATTGAGTGGATAGTTCCCATCGACTAGGCATTAGCTGCTTCAATGGGGGCAGATCCTTCAAGTCTGCCTTCAAGCCCATCAGAATCTCCGTCATCGATATTTCGGTCTCGTCATTTGGGTCCAACGGTAATATAAAATTGAGGACCTGCTGTATCATGCGGAGCGAGTACAGACTCGTTTCTATCTGAGCGTAAAGATGGACATCATCCCACGTCATCCGGCCTTTGATTTTGCCAGTGATGGCTGTGGTCATGGTGCCTCTTGATGGGGGAGTCCGAATGGTATTGAGATACCAGTGGTAGACTTCCGCAATAGCGTAGATCCTCCAAATCAGAATATTGGGAAGGACCGAAAATGTGGTCTTGAAATGCTGCAGCCTGATGCGAATGCTTTCAGCATACTCTAGAATTCTCACATCTGACAGTAATTCGATCGAAGTAGGGTGGATCTTTTGACCATTGCGGCCGTATTCAAAGACTTGTCGTCCGTGCACTTTATATGGAAGGGTGCAACATGAATATGCGAACAGGCGCTGAGAGATAGATACAGCGAATGCGGTAGTGCGATTTGGGTCTTCGATCATGACGGGTAGGAAGACTGAGGCACTTTGCCTGTCAGACTGTAGGATGAACTCCGAGATACGGGGATCGAGGAATGGGACTCGAGTCCGGATACGGATCAGGATCTCCTGGCGGAACATGCTGGATTCGAAGATTCCAGGTTCAATTAGGTACTCGCTTAAAGTCTGTTGATACTGGTTTTCACTCAGCTTGATATGCTGAGCTTTGTGGACGGCCTCCTGAAAGGGGAGCTCCGAATGCTCCTTGAGCACATATGCTAAGCTTTTGAGTTCCTCCAGACCGAGTGATCGAGCAACATCTCGTGGCTTTATGACAGTGGTTTGAACAGCTGCGCAAGCTTCCATAGCATCAACACCGCTATGAGTAATGACTTCGAGATTAGTCAGTGACCCTACTGTTCCATCGGATCCAAGATCATATATTAGCAAGTCTGAGTCATTGGTCAGTATCGTGCCACCACTTTGACGCGCTATCGCTGCACAATACGCATCTGCCTCACCAGGGACGACTTCGGCAATATTGACAAAACCGCTATCTGCAATGGCTTCGAGGACTGCGGCGACGAAAAACGAGGCGGTCGGGAGGCCGCGAAGTTTCGATTGCGACCTCTTCGATTTCGATGTGCTAGGTGCTTCGAAGCCATAAATCTGACGGGCTTTGTCAATATTGCAGAGGCCGTCTCGATGGAGCGAGTGAAACGTTGATAGCCTCTCGACCTGCTTCTCCAGGCGTGCTATCCGAGTGTCCGTCTTCCGGACCGGTAGAAAGCCATCAAAGAAGATCTTTTCGCTGGTTGGAGAAAGCCATCAGCCCGAACACGTACGACTAGATCCTGATCGTACATGATGATACCACGCTTCTCCAGCCCAGATAGGAAAGCCAATGCTGCTTGCCCGACTTCGTCGTAGGATGGCACCGCTGCTAAAACATTGAGACGATCCGCCTCCTGCGCGATCAGTCTATCATAAATTGCGTATGCAAATGCTGGTCCATCAATGACTACTCTGTTGCTTCGGCCAGCTGCCAGAGACGAGTGCTGCTGGCAACCTGGCTTATCGCACCCCAAGACGGTGGTGACCGCGTAGGGCGCGATGTAAGAGGTGAGACGGGGAATGCCCATTGGACAGAGAGTGTCCAAAGTCTAGACTATCGAACGAAATAAAAAGCTTACGTTGTTGCGCAGCCATCGTTGATTATTGATAGATTGTATTAAATACAAAGCTTGAGGTGGAAAGTTTCGTGACTGCCCGAGGCTAGGGTAAGCTACAATGATTCCTAAAGCCACTACAAGACATGCATTTCGAACAGGATGTTGCAAGATGGTATCAACTATAAACAAAAGACCCCATATGACAAGAAGAGAGCCTCATATGCAAAAAGTGGTTACGGAGAGTCTTGATCCTAGCCCAGATTTGACCTCAAATGCTCGAATCCCCAGCCTATTTTCCGTGGTCTCATCAAAGTAACACCGACCGCCAATGATGTACACCCTTCTCAGCCCGGGAAAGGATCGAAGCGCTTTTATTTACACGTTCTCGTGGAACATGCTCCGCCTCTCTGTGGGACTGTCATCATGTGTCCCAACACTACCCTGCTTTGCATGCCCCTTCGCTGCTACCTCCTGATGCGGTCTTGGGCTGACTCCTCTCAACTCGCTCCTTTCCACCTCGTCTCCAAACGGATCGTCTCCCATCTCCTCATCGTACCGCTCGTCGAGCCCCTTCTGACCGCCTCCAATGTAAGGGCTCTGATTCCGACTAAGACTTCGACCTCTCTCCTCGCCATATTCTGGCAATGCCTGTGCCTGCCCTCCGTAGCCGCTCCCACCGTATGGTCCGTTACCCGGTGGTCTCAGTCGTAATTCTTGCTCTTCGTAATATCCGCCTCCAGCTCCATAGCCATCAGCCTCAGCGCCTACCCTCGCATCCCAAGCTTCATCAGGATCCAGTCCCCTTCTTGCGCCAGCTCCAAGTGGCTGCTCGTATGCTCCGCTTCTGGATCCCGTAGGCTTGAGCGATTGAAACTTCTTCTTCGTCCAGCCGACGATGCCGGAGGGGGCGGGGTAGTTATCCGTATGCCGATCTCTATGTGCAAAAGGATTGTATGACGAGAGTGGAGGAGGGGCCAGGCCGTTTTGCTTCGCGCGAAACCGGGAGTAGAAGATGTAGCCGGCTGCGCATATGGGAATGAGGAGGATGAGGACGAGAATGAACCAACCCCAGCCGGACATGCTGGCTCTAGAGAGGTCTTGACAATGTCACTATGAGTCGGTTGAGGGCATCATAGAGACCAATGGAATATGATGCGGGTCGCAATGGATCCTGTATGTAGTTTTCGACGAGTTGGCTGACGTTGGTTAAGACAAGCGGCTGAGCTGATACAAATACGAGCTTCGTCAAGTCAGCCTGCTCGGCTAAATATCGGCCTTCTTCTCCAAGCGCGCCATTATGGTCGATAGAACTATGTCGTGCAGTAGCACCTCCTCCGCTTCCAATAACATGTGTCGCTCGGAGTCTGCCAACGTGAGTACTTTCCGAGGCAAAGGAGTCCAATTCAGCTACGATCCCAAGGTAAACGGGGGCACATTAACTGCCTCAGGCGAGGGCTACGCTGAGTCCCTTAGCAACAGCAACGTAATCGGAGTGACCGATCATCGTTCGGAAGACGATGCAGCAAGTCATAGTCGACAAATTTTATTGATTCCAAATGCCAGTGAGTCGACACAGGATTCGCCTGGAGGGGAGCGCAAGTTTGAAGCCATTAGAGCTTCCAATCTGCCACAAGCCTTCATTGATGCGAACTCAATATCGTCAAGGATAACCCACTCATCCCAATCAAGAAGTACCGAAACGCCCGCTCATCTTCTGTATGTTCTTGTATCTACCCTCTCCGGTACCGGGGGCGCACAACACTATTTTGACGAAGTCATCAAGCCCGCATTTGCGGCCATTGGCGTCCAGGAATGCTCGTATGACGTTCATAAGACATCGTCAGATAAAGATATCTCGCACTTTGCTAGTACGGTGCTTCTGCCCCGAGCTAATGATGGCACTCATCAGACTGTTCTTCTCCTATCCGGAGATGGCGGGATCGTTGATATTGTCAACGCCGTCCTTTCTGCTGAGAGAACCAGTCAATATGTGAAGCCAGCCATTGGGCTCGTAGCCGTGGGCACCGGCAACGCATTTGCTAATTCTACAGGTTTGAACAAGGACTCGACTCGTGGTCTTCGTCACTTCTTTAGGGGAAACCCCCACCCAATCCCTACCTTCACCGCAACCTTCTCATCACGCTCAGAACTTTTGGTCGACGAAGGTAAAAGGACGGAGCCCTTGTCTACCTTGAAAGAAGGCACTGGCCCTGTCTACGGCGCCGTAGTCTGCAGCTGGGCTCTCCACGCTTCCCTAGTGGCCGACAGCGACACCACCGAGCTTCGCAAATATGGCAGTCAACGCTTCCAGATTGCGGCCAAAGAACTTCTGATGCCCGCCGATGGCTCCACGCCACACGCATATAGAGGAAAGATAATCCTGTTCAGAAGGGATGATGCAGGCCAGGAGACTCAACAGATACTGGATTCGCACGAACATATGTACATCCTTGCCACAATGGTCTCGAATCTGGAAGAAAAGCTCACCATATCTCCCCACTCCAAGCCCCTGGATGGCCAGATCCGTCTGCTGCACTTTAGTCCGACTTCCAGCGCTGATGTCATGAGGATCATGGGCTTGGCATACCAAGGTGGGCAGCACATCAGCGATGACGCCGTTGGCTACGATGATATTGCGGGAATGAGGATCGACTTCGACGAATCGGAGAGTCGTTGGCGGCGTGTATGCATGGACGGTAAGATTATTCAGGTTGGAGAAGGTGGGTGGGTGGAGATGAGGAAGAATGATCTGGATGTGTTGGACATCATCGCCGACTTAGGATCATGACTGCTATAAGTGCATGAAATGTGGTTTGAGCGCATAGATAGCGTGTTTTGAATGAACCTCTGATACCGCCAACATCTTCCGGACCTGTGCCAAACTTACCGAAAATGACGACCTGGTTTCTCCACTTAGGAGTCAAGTAAAATCTTTATGAAAGCCCCATCGTAGGTACATAGCTACGAAAAACGAGTTCCACGCTCTTCAAACCCCCAACATTTACAAATGACCGCTCAAGAAACAGAAACATTCACGAGATCTACCCCTGCTCCACACAACGCTAACTCACAGCTTTATCTGCGAGCTATTGTGATGTAATCCCTAGCCGCCAAGGGAAGTAAGTTTGCAGTATACGTATGCATTTCTATGCGATGCTGTTCGTGGAATGTAGCCTGCTTCCAGGGCTGAGTAAACCGTATCGATCACGTCGTAAGAAATCCTAAGCGCTTGAAAGCAAGTTATTCGAAATCCTCTCAAACAACTGTTGCTTCGGCTTATTTTCAAATTCCTTTGGGTGAGAAAAGCCTGGCTCTGATGTTGATAGCGAGAGAGAATGGGTGATTAAGAGCGGCTTTCTCTTTTGGAGTGGGGTGCGTGTTCATGACTGCTAGTGAGAATCAACAACGGTACGAGACAATGTAGAGAAGCGGGAATGTTAGCCGAATGAGCTAATGGCAGAATATTTAATGGGTATCTATGGCAGTAAGTAGCCGTCAAATCCGAAACGTGTCTACGCACTCAGGTTCTCGCACTCCGCAAAAACCCAACGACGCCACCGCAGAATCCTATAAGATCACCTACTCTGTTGCTCTCTAGTTCCTGCCACTGCCGCCATTCTATCAACGCTTTCCTTAGATCAGCATTTGCCGGCACGCTCTCGCCGTGGATGCGCAAGAATACCGCCATCCAGGCTTGCACAAGCTCGTAGTCTCGTTTCTGCCGTAGCCGATGTGTGAGTGCAGAAACGAAGGAAGTTAGCTCGTCCGGATTCAGCGAGCGGATCTCGACGTCTGCTGCTGACGGGGAGAGTGATTTGAGGTGCTCTATGAATGGAGCGTAGTCGCCTGACTGAGTACTGGCTTGGAGGTTGGTAGTGAAGAGGCTGGCGGTGCCAGTCCGATCCATTTTGGTGATGCGAGAGCGCTCGGTAAGAGTCAATTGGGTCTGCTCTTCTGTAAGCATTGGCTGAGATGGTTTGGCGCTTTCTAGAGATGGGAGGAAGAAAGGCGCCTTCTCGGGCGCTTTGGGTGGTTCTTTGGGCTTGTTACGCTGTCGGATGGTGTCGAGGTGTAGGAGTGTTTGCCACCGGGACTTTGGCACGATACTGAGAGTGAGCATGTCTAGGCTCAATTGATCGGTCGAAGTTAGAGCATTGTAAGGCACGCTCTGATCTTCTTCATCTGATGCATCGTCTTCGAACGCAGCGTCGATCAGACCTTGGCCCCCTTCTCCGGATGATGTGGGAGCAATCGCTGGGGCTATCTCGTCTCCTTGTATGAGCCGTGTCGGCACGTGTGTGAACAATGTTCGGTTATTCCAGATGTTGATACCCACGCTATCAGCATGTGCTGTAGCCAGGAATTCTCCGTTGTCTGAGAATGCGAGAGCTGTGCATGGACTTTGAACTCGCACAGCATTGATGAGGTGCCCGGTGGGTAAATCCCAAACACGGATCACAGAGTCCATTGATGCAGCGATTATCCATCGCCCATCGTTTGAAAAGCAAAAGTCACTGATCTGGCCAAGGCATCCCCAAAGCTCTCTCACCAGTTTCTTAGTTTCAATATCCACCACCCGTATGGATAAGTCGTCGCAACTTAAGGCCACAAGATCACCTGGTCTGTGGTATTGGGATGATATGATGGCGGTCATTGGGGACCAGTCGATCTCGTCCTGTAGACATCCTGTTAAGAAGTCCCAGAATTTGATCTTTCCGTCCAAACTGCAGCTGATCAAGGTCCTGTTCAGGCCATCCACCATGAGACCAGTCACCGGTTTCTGACCCCTGCCTTCACCGAGCGCAAATTTCCTCGGTCCGGCATTGCCACCAACAGCATGGCCCATTCTCAGCTTCCTGGCTTGTGCAGGAGTCAATGATGAGGGGAACTTCTGGCGGAGGATTCCAGACTGGAGATTGAACATTGATATACTTCCACCAGCCGAGCCAACAAGCGCAAACGTGCCGCACGGGGTGACTGCCACCGCTGTGACCTCTGTGCCATCACCACTTTCGAATGCCCATCTGCCGGCCTTTTTCCTCCCCCAGAACCAAGTCCTCGCATGCTTGTCTCCACGATGGCCGGTCACAACGCTCTCCCAGCCCGTAGCACTACTTCCCGATGCGTCGGTAGTCCGTTTCTTGTTAGAAGCGTTCGTCCACACAGGACCACCACCACTCGAAGCACCCATACCCCCATCGCGATTGAGCGAGCAAGCCATAGATGTGATCTCTGGTGCTTTCAGATCCTTAAGAGTAGTAGATCTCTCATTTTCTAAATTCTTACCTAGTAAACCGAGCTTCTTTGCCTTCTTCCGAACGTGGCCTTGACTCAATTCAGTGCTCTGGCCGTCCCGCCTCAGACTCCAACCCCACAAGCTTTGGTCCCTACCTGCACTCATGAGCCATTTTCCACTTGTATCTGCGCCGTCTGAATTGGGAGGAATGAAGCTTAGACGGGTGACTGGTGCAGCATGTCCACAACGTGAGTGTAAGATGCGAGGGGTAGCCGACAATGAATTTGCATCGAAGATCCACGATTTCAAAGCATTGTCGCATCCGCTTGTGATCATGACATCTTGACCTGGGAGGAATTCGACTTTGTTAACGCCACCAGCAGCTCCATTCGGGGATGGAGAATTATGGGCTCCTCGTAGAACGCCACTGACACGACCGCCGTTGTTGAGGTCCCAGAAAGTCACATCTCCACTGCTTGCTCCTGCCGTTGCCATTACACCAGGTTTGTTACCTGCCTCTCCTGCACCCAAGCCGTCAGTCCGGAATGATATCGAGCTTATGATGGAAGCAGCAGATCCTTTGGCATTAAAACTCAGTACACTCTTATCCGTCCGAACATTGTGTAACATAATAGACCCGTCGGCACGAGCAATTGCAACCACAGACAGCGCAGGAGTGGGTTCTAAAGCAGTGACCGCTCCCGACCGTGAGTTTAGAGGTAGTATTGTGTAGATCAGCTTTCCCGTGCTCAGATTCCAGATGTCAACACTTCCGTCTTCTTTGCCCACAAACAATTTGTTCAAGTATGTTGGCATATTGCACATACCACCTGCAAGTACGTTGCCATGAGAATTCTTTCTTGCTACCGTAGGTTTTAGGGTAGTGTAGTGCTCGTAAGTTCCGGACTTCCAGACCTCTATTCGTATCGAACAATACCCTACTATCCAAGAGCCGAATATCGCGATCTGCGTGATTGATTCTGACAAGTCACTGGGATTCTCCAGCTCCCCCACCAGCTTTCCCCTCTTAAATATCCATACCCCAACATCACGAGCTTCTCCTCCCCACGCTGCAAATACTCGATCCTTCCAGGCGAGGGTAGATGTAATGTCGTTGGGCGTCTGCGGTCGCGTGATGAAGATCAGGTTTAGGCCTTTCAGGAGATCGTAGGTATGAAGGCATCTTCCAACGGAGGTCGTAATCTGGAAGGTGGTTTTGCCGAGGGGAAGAGAGGTGAACGGTACTGTAGTGGATGAGACAAGGCCAACGGTCTATTATCCTCGAGTTTAGCTCTCAATATTGATAAGATAGGGCAGGAATACTTGCCCTGAATGGAGCGAATATTCTCGAGGTTGGACGCTTTATGTGCACGCCGTCATGAGAAAGTTTCTTTCGCTTTGCTACTGCGCCATCCTCTACACTATCCTCATAGTCTCGTGACATGATCTAATGGCGTCACTTCATGACAGTCGTATGAGAATTTCATGTGAGAACGATGGGGCTGTCGCTGGCGCTGAAAACTTTTCTCGACATTCATGCGCGTTGACGTTCTATGGTAAAACTAAAATGTGGGGAAACTTTTACTTCCTGCTGCCGAGGCCCTACAACATAGAACTAAGTACTTTCCTCGTCTTTCGTTCAGCCGCGTCCGACACGACAACACTACCACAAACGGCGCGAACCCTTCACTCGAAGGCCATCCTGCCAATAGGCCTGGAATCCCCGCGACGAACCTGGCTAGGATGGCCAATGCGGGCAAGCAGGCGGCCGTTCCACGATAGCAACCGCGCTCGCGGACCAGTCGATGCAATGACACCGGGTGAATGCATCCCAGCAACGTGTGCCAGTACATGCCAGCAGACAGCCTCGTCATGAGAGGGTGGAGGATGGTCATGTTGCTCATGTACTTCTGGCACTGCTCTCTCTTGGACCGTCGACATGGCCAGAGAGACTTGTCCTTGTAGCCGGCAGATCGAGTCTCTCGCTGGGAGTACTTCAACCGCAAGTATAAGGAGGTCGACAAGAACCTATAGACGCTCAAGCTTTACGCGGGTGCCGCCAACGATGCAATTGCCCGCATTGAGAAGACATAGAGGGCGAAAGCCTCTCACCGTCCGTCGCTGTATGCGAGCCTAACTGGCTATCTCAGGTACTGCGAGGAAGTTGAGATCGACCCGTACCACTCGCTAAATCGGCGGGATGAAGGCCGCATCCGAAATTCCCTACGCTGGTATTGCGAGACGTTCAGGGTCAAGAAAGTGAGCTCCATGGAGACCTACTGGCACAACTTGAGCCAGCTGTACATGAAGTGGAAGGACGGGCGGAGGATGTACGCTCACAAGCTGACACGGATCTACGACGTGAGTAGCCACTTCTGTGAGAGTGCGCCCACTGTGCTCACCGTGCTACGGTTTGTGTTCGATATTCGGAACAAGATGAAGGGAAATTTATACAAATGACCGCAAGAGGGCCCAGATCCGGGATTTCCAGAGAGAACCAAAAAAATGATCCATGGTCACAATTTGGGCCTCTTTTCATCTGCCTCAGATTGAGTTAGGGTACGACAAAGCTCTGCCATCAAGAATCGAAGAGATAACAATGTTTAGATAATACTAAACTCTGTCTAACATATGTGTATCTGGAGCTGAGCCAATCTAAACATTCTCGCTCGCCAGATATTCTGCGCTGAACGGATAATCCACATAACCTATAGCTGAATTGTTAATATAGAAAGTCTTGCGTTCGTACGCACTAAGCTCCAGACCCTCCTTGAATCTATATACCAGATCTGGGTTTGCAACGAAGTATCTCCCAAATATGACCACAATGTCCTTGTCCGGATACTCTTCATCGACGAGTCTCTGGGCATCCGCCAGCTTGTACCCGCCGGCAACAAGAAAAGGTCCGTTCCAGAGCTTGTAGGCAAAATCTAGCCGCTCGCTGCCTTCGTAATCCTCGCTGCCAGACACCCGCGACTCGACCAAGTGGAGGTATGCTAGATTTGACTGACTGGCTTTGTCGATGATATCCGCAAATTGCGGGATTGGATTCTTCATCCTCATGCCCTGGAACAGACTCCACGGGCTGAGACGAAGCCCAACACGTTCTGAGCCGACAGCGTCCACGACAGCCTTCATAATGTCGTTGATAAGGCGAGATCTATTTTCCACGCTCCCACCGTACTCGTCGTCGCGCTTGTTACTGACGTCTTGAATGAATTGATCGACGAGGTAGCCATTTGCGCCGTGGCACTCAACACCGTCAAACCCTGCGCTAATGGCATTCTCCGAGGCGGTCGCGAAGTCTTGAACCGTTTGCTGGATCTCTTCGATGGTCATGGGCCGTGGTATCGGGGCGCCTTCTTCGATTGGAATGGCGCTAGGCCCTACGATGCTGACTCCATCCTTTTTAGCCACTTCAACATCCGCAGCACGGCCCATTGCAAACAGCTGACAGAATATAAAGCTGCCTTTGTGGTGGACTTCGTCCGTGATTGTTCTCCAGGCGGCGACCTGGTCTTTGCTCCAAATCCCAGGCGTATTGGTAAAGCCGCCGCAGGCTGACGGCGAAATGAAGGTGCCTTCGGTGATAATCAAAGTGCCAGGTACAGAGGCTCGTTGGCCGTAATATTCCTTCATCAGAGGCACCGGCACGCGGTCATCGTTCGCCCGCAAGCGAGTGAGTGGAGCCATCCCGATTCGATGCTTCACTTCCACGTTGCCTATTTTCAACGGCTTGAAAAGGCGTGATTCGGCCATGAGCAAAAAAATCTGGACGTAGTATGACGTGATTTCGCACTCTTCGGGGTAGTGAAGTATTGTCTGCTGGTGGTTTGGACATCTGGGAAACGAAGCTCTCAACGGCTTAGGCCTCGAGGTTTTTATACTTCTTGAGCTCGTAGTCCGACAAAAAACTCGCCATGGCAAAGGAATCCAAGGGCTAGAAGAGCTTACCAATTGAGGAGAGCTATGAAACTACCAATCTTAACGACAAAAGAAAACTCCACTCAAGAAACAGAGGTACTTCCTATCGAGGAACAGAGATACTTCCTATCAAGGAACAGAGATACTTCCTATCAAGGAACAGAGATACTTCTAATTGAGAAACATAGAACACGTCCATTTAGGGTAAACAGATATTTCCGAAAAAGGAAACAAGGTACTTCCATATAGAGTAAGGAGGTGCATCCAGAAAGGGGTTGGGCGTTTGCTACGTAGCGCTATCTACGCTAGAAAGAGAAAATGCGGGCGGCTGCTTACTCTGATTTATCAGCAAGCATAAAACGA
>JAABUL010001037.1_pt1 | contig 55456 bp, 47 predicted proteins | sample 5559151 | NCBI WGS metagenome assembly JAABUL01 (sample SAMN10711876, study PRJNA513368) | rock metagenome | isolation source: Antarctica rocks | place: Antarctica: Victoria Land, Pudding Butte sud
GCTCCCCACCGCATCCGCCGCGCCACCGGCTTCCTTCAAACGGCCCTATCAAAACTGCCCCCGAGAAAATCTCCGGCAACGCACGGCCTCGTGCGCGGGGCAGCCCTGATAGGGTCCTATCGTTTATCGGTACCGATCCAGCGAACGAACTGCTCATGGCCCTTACCAATAAGGGCATGGTGAACGAAGACCCGACGAACGGCCGGTCTTCGCTGTTTTCACTGCGTTACACCTCATCTGTGCGGCACGTCAATGGGTTGGCGCAAACGATCGTGACAATCAGAAGATGCTTTCGGGTGGGGTGGAGACCGTGATGCGGGTTCCGGTGATGATGCCCTGGAGGTGGACCTGAAGGTTACCCGTCTCTGTGTACTGGTCGATGGTGAACGTTCCCTTGAAAGAGTCGCCGTCGCGATCCAGGGTGACCGTCTCCCTAATGTTAGCCGGGCCGGTGAGAGTCATGCCATTGCCATCGAAGGCGGCGGCGAAGTGATTGAGCTTGTAGGTGCGCTCCCCGACCTGCTTCCAGACGCCGAGGCAGAAGTTGCCGGTGAGGGGGGACCGCCCTCCGGAGTTCATGATCTCGGTGTGATCGCTGTGCCACTGTGCGTAGCCCGCATCGATCTCGGCGCCGTCCGGGGCGACTTGCCCAGATCCCTTGGAGATAAACTTGACGTGCCAGAAGCCGACGATGCCGTGCTCATTTTCGGACTCCAAGCCAGCGTTGAGAAGCCGTGGCTGACCAAGCATCAGGTGAAGGCTGCTAGGCATGACGGCAGGTCTCGGAAGGCCGCAGACCGCGTTTGCCTTGGGAAGAGCGAAGAGAGCCAGGACAAGTGAAGCCAGACTAGCGGCCCAGAAGGTGCGATTGAGTTTCATGGTGATGTCTCCATGCCGGCGCTGCCGGCTGATGGTCATTAGGGCGCTACAGACGTGTTTCAGCAATGGAGCGAAGGTGAAGTTGAGGTGAAGTTAAGGTGAACAGGCAAGTTGCTGAAATACAGCGGCTTAAAGGATTCGGCTGCTATACTCCGGGGAAATGGGGTGTGCTCCGGTGGGCGCGAGGGTTTATAAGTTCGCCGATTTCAGGCTGGATTGTGACCGTTTTGAGCTGCTGCAGGGTGAACGCAGCCTGAAGCTGGAACGGAAGCCGATGGAGCTGCTGATCCTGCTTGCGACAAAGAAGGATCGCCTGGTGACACGGGCGGAGATCGCGGAGCAGCTCTGGAGGCAAGAGGTCTTCGTCGATACCGAGCATGGGATCAATACAGCTGTTCGAAAGATCCGGCAGGCGTTGAAGGACGATTCAGAGCAACCGCGGTTTGTGCAGACGGTGACGGGGAAGGGTTACCGGTTTATCAGTCCTCTCGAACAGGAGCGGGAGCTGGGCGAGAAGGACTCGGATGGCCCACGGAAGGGGGAGAGCGGGACTACGCTCGTTGATGTCTTCGGGCTCGAAAATGAGGTTGCGGTCAGGACGGCAGATGCGGCTCGCATCGGAGCGACGTTGAACGGTGCAGCAGGTGGCGGCTCGCTTCTGCAACGATGGATTTGGTTTGGGGTCATCGCAGGCGTAGGAGCCTTGCTGATCTTTGCCGGAATACACAAGTGGAGTGGCGGAAGGACGTCGATCCGGTCTGTCGCGGTGCTGCCGCTTGAAAACCTTACGGGAGACGCCGGGCAGGAGTATGTCGCGGACGGTATGACCGATGAGCTGACCACGATGCTGGCCAAGAATTCGACGCTGCGGATCACGTCGAGAACCTCAGTATTGCAGTACAAAGGCGTTCATCGGCCGCTACCGGAGATTGCGCGCCAACTGGGGGTGGATGGGGTTCTGGAAGGGTCAATCAGGCGAAGCGGAGACAAGGTTCATATGACCATCCAGCTGATTGAAGCTTTGAACGATGCACACGTGTGGGCCGAGAGCTATGACAGGGATGCGGATGGGCTGGTGTCGCTCCCGAAGGAGGCCGCGCTCGACATCGCGCAGCGATTGAATAGCGGCGTGCCGCAACAGAGGGTGGCAAGGTATGTGAGCCCGGAGGCTCATGATGCGTACATGCGTGGGCATTACCTATGGTTTACGGACCATACTCGGCAATCTGGGCCGTACTTCAAGCGGGCAACGGAGCTGCAGCCGGATTATGCCCTGGGGTGGAGCGGGCTGGCGATTTACTACGGCGCGAGCGCGGTGAAGGGGGAGCTGAGTCCGGCGGAGTCGCTGCCCCAAACCGGGGTCGCGGCGACCAAGGCGATGGAGCTGGATGACTCGCTGCCCCAGGCCCACCTGGCGATGGCGGGGGCGCAAATGCTTAGGTGGGACCTGGCTCGCGCCGAGGCGGAGACCTTGCGGGCGGTGGAGCTGGATCCCAGGTTTGCAGAAGCACACCACCTGCGGGCTAAGATCCTGGCTGCGCAGAACCGTCATGCGGAGGCAATCGACGCGCAGCTTAGGGCGACGGAACTTGATCCCTTCACACGTCCATGGGCGATGGCTCTGGCCTACCTAGAGGCAAGGAAGTTCGATGCGGCACTGAAGGACGCAAATGAAAGGCTAGTTGCCTTTCCAGAGAACGCAGTTCTGCTATCGCTGACTCATGTGATCTATGAGCGCAAGGGGATGCAGAAGGAGTCTGTGGATGCGTTGGAGAAGAGTCTGTCGATCGGAGGACACGAGGATAAGGCGAAGGATCTCCTGTCAGCTTATTCGGCGGGTGGGTACCGGGGTGTGCTTCGGTGGGAGATGAAACGCGTCGAGGACAAAGGCAGGTCGAGCTATGTCAGCCCGGTCGAGCTCGCGGATCTGGCGGCGAAGCTGGGCCAACGTGAGGTGGCGCTCGCACTGCTTGAAGAGGCCTACCGGCAACGTGCGACGGGGCTCCTTTGGATGCAGGCGGATCCAGCATTTGATTCGCTGCACGGGGATGAGCGCTACCGCTCGATCGTGCGGCGTGTCGGCTTGCCAGCGGCATATTGAGGAGCGCTGGATGACTGCGTAATGCATCGGTACTGCAAGTCGGCTTGGGTGAAGGTGTGCGCCGTGTTGATGGGCGGCGGTGCGAATTTGCGTGATGGGGGGACTCGGGGAGGTTATTCGCCTTTGAGGAGGGCGGCGGGGTTTAGGGTGCGGAGGGCCTGGGCGGGGAGTAGGGCGGCGAGGGTGGCGATGAGGAGGTTGAGGGCGAGGACGGCGGGGAGGACTTGGGGGTGGGGGAGGGTGGCGGTGCCGAAGTTGGCTTCGCCGATGAGCCAGGCGGCGAGCGAGCCGAGGAGCCAGCCGGTGGCGACTCCGGCGAGGGCGAGGGTGAGGGCTTCGAGGAGGAAGAAGGCGGTGAGGTGGAGTTGGCCGGCGCCGAGGGCCTTCATGAGGGCGAAGTCGCGGCGGCGCTCGAGGACGGAGGCGGAGAGGGTGGCGAGGACGCTGACGGCGACGGTGAGGCAGATGAGGATGACGGCGCCGACCATGAGGGCATGGGTGCGGTCGACGATGCGGCTTTCGCCTTCGACGAGCTGGCGGACGGGAGCGACGGTGATCCCGGGGAGCTGGCGGCGGAGGGCGGCGAGGGCGGAGTCAATGCGGGCGGCGCTGCCGGGGACCTGGAGCTCGAGGACGGTGGGGCCGGAGCCGGTGAGTTCGGTGAAGGTTTCGAGCGGGACGTAGATGCGGCTGTCCTCGTCGCCGCCGGTGCGGAGGAGGCCGGCGGCGCGGACGGGGGTGATGGTCTTGCCGTTGTAGGTGAGCTGGACGTCGCGCTCATTGGCGACGAAGTTGGCGGCCTTCTGTCCAAGGAGGGCGTACTGGACGCCGATGGGGAGATCGGTGGGCCAGGTTTCGACAGACCACCAGGGATTGAGGCGGCGGACGGCGGCGAAGTCGGCGCCGGCGATAACGACGGGGGCGCCGCGGTCGGTGGTGGCGACGGCATATCCAAAGGGGGCGAGGAGGGTGTCGGGGCCGGCGGCTTGCTGGGCTTTGGGGAGAGCGTCCGGGGGGAGGGAGGCGCCGGTGGGGGCGGTGATGACGATGTTGGCGCCGAAGGAGCGGAACTCGTGGTGGAGCTTGCTGTCGAGATCGGCGTAGAGGGTGAGGAGCGCGGTGGTGATGGCGGCGGAGACGGTGAGGGCGATGAGGCCGGAGAGGCTGCGGGAGCGGCGATGGAGGAGGGAGCGGGTGAGGATGCGGGTGAGGGTGAGGGTCATGCGGCGAAGCTCGTTGGCGGGGACAGGGGAGCGGTCGTTTGCTCGCGTAAACGATATCCCACTCTTGGCGCGATGAGACCGCGCAGAGGATGGGGCACCCGGGTTTGTGGCGGGTGTTTGGGGGAGAAGAGCGGGTGCTTCGCCTTTGCAAGGCTCACGGTCGGGATGATGAGACGAGAGGCGACGCGGAGGTGAGCGAGGGATCTGCGGAAGAGAAGCAGGCTTCTCGCGGCGCTCGGAATGACAACAAAAAAAGCAAAGGCATGGACGGCTTTGAAAAAGGGCAGGCGGAGATCGGTCATGCGTCGGCTCGGAGGATGGAGGAGGGGTCGAGCTTGAGCGCGGAGCGGATGGCAGGGGTGCTGCCGGCGATGGCGACGAGGAGGGCGAGGGCGGCGACGATGGGAAGGAGGACGGGGTTGAAGACCGGGGCGCCGTGGAGAGGCGAAAGCGGGCTGCCCGGCAATCCCGGCTCGTTGAAGATGCGGTTGCCGAGCCAAGCGGCGAGGGCGCTGCCGGCGAGGTAGCCTACGGCGCCGGCGGCGAGAGCGAGGATGGCGGCTTCGACGTAGAAGAGGGTGGCGATGGAGGCTCGGCTGGCGCCGAGCGAGCGCATGAGGCCGATCTCGGTGCGGCGCTCGAGGACGGCGGTGGCCATGGCGGCGGAGACGGCGAAGCCGGCGGCGAGGAGGGCGGCGGCGGAGATGAGCCACATGAGGCCGGAGATGCGTTTGAGGACGTTGCCTTCGGACTGTTCGACGCGGCGGACCTGCTGGGCGTCGGAGTTGGGGATGGCTTCGCGGATCTGGTAGGCGATGGAGTTGGCGTAGGGTCGGCAGTACCAGATCTCGTGCTGTTTGGGGGAGAGTGTGTCTGGATTTTGGCGGGCGAAGGCGTCTTCGGGGCGGGTTCTGGCGGAGATTTCTATGCGGGAGACGGCGTCGGGGAGGTTGATGAGGCGCTGGGCGGTGGCGAGGGGGAGGAGGAGCTGGTTGTCGAGAGCGCTTTGGGTATCAGCGATGCCGCTAATGCGGGAAGGGTAGCCCTCTTTGAAGGCTGGGTTGGGGGCTGCAACCAGGATGTTGTCACCGACTTTGAGACCGAGTTGCTGTGCCAAGCCGCGGCCGAGGGCGACCTGATCCATCTGCGCGGGCCAAACGCCCTCAAGCTTCCAGAGGGGATGGAGTGGCGGTGCCCCAGTCTTCAATCCGTTAAGGTCATGGCTGAACCACAGGCCGAGGGCCTGGATTTTGACAGATTGAGGGGGCGCCGGAGAGGAACGAACGTTTGCTTTCGCAAACGATACCCCAACCTTTGCGCGAGGCGACTGCGCAGAGGATGGGGCACCCGGAGCTGTGGCGCTGCTGGAGAGTGGCTGGACGGTTAGGGAAAGGGGTAGTTCGGGGCTGATGGCGGTGATGTTGTTGGCCCAGAAGATGGTGCGGAGTTTGGCGAGGTCGGACTCGTGGAGGAAGGCGTTGCCGGTGGCGGGCTGGATGGTGACGCCGCCGATGTTGACGGCAAGGGCCTGGGCCTGGGGGGTGACGACGATGTTGGCGCCGTAGACGGCGAGCTCGGCGTGGATGCGGTCGCCGATGGTAGTGGCGAGCGCGAGCATGGCGGTGACGGCGGTGGCGCCGAGGAGGATGGCGATGCCGGCGAGGAGTTTGCGGCGGCGCTGGCGGCGGAAGCTTTCGAGCAGGAGGCGGAAGAACATCTACGCGGCCTCCCATTTCGTCCGAGCATCCGTGGCGGGTTGAACCCAACCTTTCGCTAGGGACGCGAAAGGTTGGGGCACTCGGATTTGTGGCTTTGGGGGTGAGGTGCGGGGGTTTTTCTTCTTTGGCAGGCTCAGGGTCGGAGTGGCAGAGGGTAAGGCGCGGTGGGAGTGAGCGAAAGCTCTGGGGTAGAGAAGCAGGTTCCTCGCTTTGCTCGGAATGACAACAAGAAGGGCGGCGGAGGCGGCAACAAGAAGGGGGGAGGCCAAAAGCGACTTCGGGGGTGGCGGGGGCATGGTTAGCGCTCGAAGACGGGGGCGAGGCGCTGGAGGTCGGCGGCCTGGACGAGGAGCATGCCGCCGGCCTGGGTGGACTTGAGGGGGATGGGGTTGCAGCCGCCGGCCTGTCCCATGGACTGGGGGACGAGGGGGGAGGCGCACATCTTGCAGGTGATGCCCTGGGAGCCGATGTAGAAGCCTACGGGGCCGCAGATGGCGCAGGCGTCTGCGACCGAGACGATGACCCCGTCGGGTTTTTTGAAAAGCAGGAAGCGGATCTCGGCCGTGCCGCCCTTGCCGTCATCGACGTGGACGCCGAAGCGGTGGAGCTTGTCGTCGTTGACGTCGGCGAGGGGGACGGTGACCTCCTTGCCGACGAGGGTGACGGCGGTGGTGGGGCTGAGCGCGGTGGAGCTCTTGGCGTAGATGAACTCGGCGGTGGAGAGGAAGATGAAGAGAAAGCTGGTAGCGACGACGGCGGACATCCACATGCGCTCGCGACGCTGCGACCAATCGAGCTTGCGGCGGGCGGCGGGGTCAAGGGAGGTGACGTCGGGGGCGGGGGCGGGGCGCTTTTGTTCGAATAGGATCATGAGGCCGGCGAGGGCGAGCATGGTAACGAAGAAGAAGAGGTCGTTGCGGACGATGGGGCCGATGAGGCGCATTTCGGCGGTGCTGGAGGGGATGACGCCGTTCTCGCTGAGCTCGTGAAGGCCGCTGACGACGAGCTGAAAGGTGACGAAGTAGAGGATGACGGTGGTGACGCGGAAGAAGCGCCCGAGGTTGATTTTGACGCTTCCGCGGATGAAGAGGACGCCGAAGACGACAGCGACGGCGACTCCGAGGAGGGTTCCGGTGAAGCTGAGGATTTCGGTGGAGTTGAGGGTGACGGCCGAGAGGATGAGCACGGTTTCGACCCCTTCGCGGAGGACGAGGAGGAAGACGAAGAAGAACAGGCCGAGGCGGGACACTTCTCTGGACACCCCAGCGGAGAGGCCGGTCGAGACGCCAGCTGGACCGCCGGTGAACCTGGCGATCTTCGCCTCGATCTCCCCCTTCATCGAGCGGGCGGTCTTATGCATGAACCAGATCATGGTGACGACGAAGGCAGCCGCCGCGAGCATGACCCAGCCTTCGAAGATGTCGGAGTTGACGTTGAGCTTTGCCACGACGACGGCAGCTACGACGCTGGCCATGAGGGCGGAGCCGAGCGCCCAGAATACGGTTCGTTTGAGCTCGGACCGGCCGATCTTCGAAAGGTAGGCGAAGACGATCCCGACGATCAAGGACGCTTCGACACCCTCTCGAAGAGTGATGATAAATGCCTGCAACATATGGACTTCCTGTCTTCCCGCGCCGGCTGACAGCCGATCTCCACTTTGGAATCGAGCGATGCCGCAGGTGAAGCTTTACAGGTTTGAGTCTAATTCGGACCGATTCAGTCGTCAATTGAGGCGAATAGGAGATGGGGCTTGGTTTTGGGCCTGATGCGGGGTGGCGCAGGAGGCGGCGTTGCGCTGCAATCGGAGAGCACTGACAGGATGAGTTAGGTGAGTCGAGGGGGGGAGATGGTGCGCCCGGAAGGAGTCGAACCTCCGACCTACTGGTTCGTAGCCAGTTGCTCTATCCAGCTGAGCTACGGGCGCACATTGCAGACTGCAACTTGTTCAGGATAACGAAGAACCCTGGACAGAGCAACCGTTTGGGGGGCGGCAGGGAGACACGGTTTTGAGGGTGTGAGATGGTGCGCCCGGAAGGACTCGAACCTCCGACCCTCTGGTTCGAAGCCAGATGCTCTATCCAGCTGAGCTACGGGCGCACGGGGAAGAACTGAACTTTCGTTACGATAACGGACCGCTGCGGGAAGAACAAGCGGAACGAAGCTGCCGACCAATTAGGGTAGCCGGTGAGGGGCTTATTTTGCGGGCTGGGCTGGAGCTGGGGTTGGGTCGGGGGTGGGGATTGGGGCTGGGTTGGCGACGGGCAGGGTGACCAGCGGGAGCTCCTCGACGATATCGAGGCCGGCGCGCCGGAGCAGCTGGTGGATGACCGGCTGGGTCAGACGGCTGGCGTCGAACTCGACCCTGACGGTCTTTTCCGCTTCCCTGAGCTCCACCCGACGTATGCCGTAGACCTCACGCAGGCGGGCGATGGCCGTGATGGCGGCTTCGGCCGGCGGGGCACCGTAGCGGTAGAGGACGTCGAGCTGAGTCATGGAGGTGATGATAGCAGCGGGCCGGGAACAGGTTGGGCCCGTTGCCGTCGAGGGCGTGAACGATGGGCTTTGGGAACGGCGATGACGACGCGCAGGGTGTGAATGAGACGCAAAGGATGAGGAGGCGGCAATACAGGGGTCTCTCCCCCTCCGCCTTCGGCTCCGGTCGAGATGACGACGGTGGCGGGTAGCAGTAAGTGAAAACCAGAGGAACCTTTAGAGACGGCGGAGGTAGTCCATGATCTCGGGGCTGGTCCACACCTGGGCGGAGACGAACTTGCGGCGGAGGATGCCATTGCGGTCGATGATGTACGTTTCCGGGATCTGGACGGTGCCGTAGAGCGCATTGATGCGCTGATCGCCGTCGCGGATGGTGACGAGATCGACATGGTGCTGGGTGAGGAAGCGGCGGTAGACGGCGTCATCCTGGTCGGTGCTGACGCCGACGACGGCAAGCTGCGGCATGCGGTGCTGGAGTTCGAGCAGGCTGGGCAGCTCTTCGACGCAGGGGGCGCACCAGGTGGCCCAGAGATTGAGCACGACGACCCGGCCTCGAAGGCTGGCGAGATCGAGGGTTTGGACGCCATCTGTGATGGTGAAGGGCGGCGCGACCCGGCCGAGACGGTTGGGGTGATCTCCGCGATCGCAGCCGCCGGGCAGCAGAGGAGCGAGGCCGACAAGCAGAAGAAAGAAGAACCGGGATCTACGCACGACGCCTCCGCTTCCTATAATACGGAGCTGTGAAACCAGTTCTTGGGTTGGCCGATGCGGAGCCGGGTGAGTTCGCGAAGACGGGGGTTGTCGATCGGACGCAGGCGGTGGGCGGAGGCGCGGCTCCCTTGGAGCTGACGGTCGTGCTGCCGGCGCGAGACGAGGAGCTGAACCTGCCGGGCTGCCTGGCGTCACTGGTATCCCAGTCGGAGCCGGGGTTTGCGCTGGGGCGGGAGTGGGAGCTGATTGTGGTGAACGATGGATCGACCGACCGGACGCGCGAGATCGCGGAGGCGGTGGCGAGCGAGCACCCGGGGACCGAGATCGGGCCGGCGGTGACGGTGATCGATGCGCCGGCGCTGGATACGAGTGCGCGGGGAGGTTTTACGGGAAAGAACAATGCGTGCTGGGCGGGAGCTCAGCTGGCGAGCGGGCGGCGGATTCTGTTTACGGACGCGGACACGATCCATGAGCCGGGAGGGCTATCGAGGAGCCTGCGGGAGGCGGAGCGACACTCGGCGGCACTGCTCTCTTACTCTCCCCGGCAGATGGTTACGGGGGTGGTGCAACGGATGGTGATGCCGTTGATTTTTTCGGAGCTGGCAAGTATCTACCCGCCAGTGCAGGTGAACGACCCGAGTCGCCGGGTGGCGGCGGCCAATGGCCAGTTCCTATCGTTCGACCGGGTGGCCTACTTCGACCTGGGGGGACACCGCGCGGTGGGGCCGAGTGTGCTGGAGGACGTGGCGCTGGCGAGGAATATGAAGCGCGCTCAAAGGACGGTTCGGTTCCGCTATGCGCCGGAGATGCTTCGGACGCGCATGTACCGTACGCTTCCGCAGATGGTGGAGGGGTGGACGAAGAACCTGGCGCTGCTGATGCCACGGCCGGTGTATCTGGCCGCGTGGCGGCTTCTGGACCTGCTTCTTTTTTTTGGGTTACCGGCGGTTGCTCTCGGGCTTCCGCATCTGGCGGGCTGGCAGCGCGGAGCGATCCTGCTGTTCTGGGTGCGAACGGCGTTTCGTTTCTACAGCCGGGTGGCACGGTCGAACTTCCCCGCGCTGGATGTGGCGCTCTCGATCCTGGGTGTGCCGATGCTCGTGTACCTGCTGCTGCGGAGTACGTTCCGTCACCGGATCCAACGCGCGGTGACATGGAAGGGCCGAAGTTACAATCCGAACCGGTACTAGGCCTCGGGATGCCGGCGCGGGTTGGGAGGTCGCGCTTTGGGTAAAGACTCCATGGGGTCGGGGCGAAGCTTTGGACGGGGTTCCTGCATCCGGGTTCAGGGGGGATCGTCTAAGCTGGTAGCTCATGGTTCTTCTGACACGCAAGGTCGAGTTCTCTTCCGCACACTTTTACTGGAACGATGCCTGGTCTCCGGAAGAGAACGCACGCGTCTTCGGGAAGTGCTCAAACCGGAACGGACATGGCCACAACTACGCGCTGGAGGTGACCGTAGCGGGGGAGATTGATCCGGTGAGCGGCTTTGTGGTGGACCTGAAGGAGCTGAAGGCGATTTTAGAACGGGAGGTGGTGAGTGTTTACGATCATCGCCACCTGAACCACGAGGTACCCGAGTTTGCGAAGCGGCAGCCCACGGTTGAAAACATTGCCGTCTCGATATGGGCCCGGCTCTCGGGCAAGATCCCGCATGCGCAGCTGCACCGGGTGCGGGTCTACGAGACGGATGACCTGTTCGCGGATTTTGAGGGATTCGAGGGAGAGGACGCGTGAGCGGCGGCGCACATCCCCGGGCGAAGCTATCGCGTCGATTCCACCTTTGCGCCTCTCACCGCCTGCACACGGATGCGTATGATGCGGAGCGTAATGCCGAGGTCTTCGGCAAGTGCAACCACCCGCATGGGCATGGACACAATTACACGATCGAGGTTACGTTTACGGGTGCGATCGACGAGGAGACAGGCATGGTGACGAATCTTGCGGATCTCGACCGGTTCGCGGAAGGTGCGCTCCTGGGGGTGTTCGACCATCAGAACCTCAACACCCTGGCCTGTTTTTCCGAAACTGTTTCGACCACTGAGAACTTCGCGGTGGAGGTGTACCGTATTTTTTCGGCTTACCCGCATGCCCGGCTGGAGCGGGTGCGGATCGAGGAGACGGCGAATAACTCTTTCAGCTACGCTGGCGTGAGATCGGCGATCTTGGAAGAGAAGAAGATCGGAGCAAAGCAATGACACGCAGCACGACCATCGATTGCATTACACCGGACCAGCCCCTGCGGGAGGGTTCATCGGGCACCGGATTTTCCGGGACCGGAGGCGCCCCAGGTTCGGCGGAGGAGGTTGAGCGGGTTGAGGGTGGAAGCGAGCTTTCGGGCGCTTCGACCCAGGATCTCATTCGCGAGATGCTTCGCCGGATAGGAGAGGACCCCGACCGGGATGGACTGCGACGCACGCCTGAGCGGATGGAGAGGTCGATGGTTTTTCTGACGAAGGGATATTCGCAGACCGTGGAGGAGGTGCTGCATGGAGCGCTCTTCGACGTGGATTACGACGAGATGGTGATGGTGAAGGATGTGGAGTTTTACTCGCAGTGCGAGCATCACCTGCTGCCGTTCTTCGGCAAGGCTCATATCGCCTATATTCCCCAGGGCAAGGTGGTCGGCTTGAGCAAGCTGCCGCGAGTCGTCGACGTGTTTGCGCGGCGGCTGCAGGTGCAGGAGCGTTTGACGCGTCAGATCGCCGATGCAATTGCCGACGCCATCCATCCACAGGGTGTCGGGGTCATTCTGGAAGCGCAGCATCTTTGCATGATGATGCGAGGCGTGGAGAAGCAGCACTCGCACACGACGACCTCGGCGCTGCTGGGGGTGTTTAAAACGCAGTTGCAGACCCGCAATGAGTTCTTGTCTTTGATTCACCGCAACTAGAGCGCATGGCTGGCCGCTCCCCGAGTGAATCTGGCGGGTCGGGCGGGGCACTCGAGCGGAGCCGGTTTCTGCTTCAATGCAACGGCGCGTTATCTCAATTCGAGACGCATCATTGCAGTTCAAGAAGCGCTTGCGAGGCAGGCGCGCACAGGAGTGCACGGCATTTCATGAACGGACTTCTGATCCTGGACAAGCCTGGGGGTATGACGTCGCACGACGTTGTGGCCGTGGTGCGGCGCGTGACCGGCGAAAGATCGATCGGGCACCTGGGCACGTTGGACCCGATGGCGACGGGAGTGTTGCCGCTGCTGCTGGGCCGCTACACGCGGCTGGCGCAATTTTTCAGTGCCGCGGAGAAGCAATACACGGGCAGCATCCGGTTCGGCTACGCCACGGACACGTTTGACGCGGAAGGTACGGCGACGGGTCCGGAGCAGGCCCTGGGATGTTCGTTTGAGGAGCTGCGATCGAGCGCGGCGCAGTTTGTGGGCGAGCTCGACCAGCTGCCGCCCATCTACTCGGCGAAGAAGATCCATGGTGTTCCCGCGCACAAGCTGGCGCGAGCAGGGGTGGAAGTTCCGGTGAAGACGGCGAAGATTACGGTTCGTCAATTTGAGCTGACTTCGTTCGATCCCCAGCGGGCCGAGGCTGAGTTCAGCATCCACATCTCGGCCGGAGGGTATGTGCGGTCCGTGGCGCATGAGATGGGAGCCAAGGCGGGATGTGGAGCTCACCTGTCCGGTCTGCGACGGACGCAGGCTGGACCGTTCACGCTGGCGGAGGCGATTACGGTGGACGATCTGAAGGCGCTGGCGGGAGATGAGCGGGCGATGGCGGCTCTGCTGCCGCACCCGCGGACGATTCTTCCGGAGATGCCAAACGTTACGGTCGACGAGCGCATGGCGGGGCAGCTTCGGAACGGGATGCAGGTGAATCTTCCGGAGTTCGGGCGACAACCCCTGGTGAAGGTGTTTACGGGGCCGACCGATCTGCTGGCGATCACGCGGCGGATTGCCGGGACGCTGATGCAGCCGGTGGTGGTGCTCGGCTAATTGGACGCTGGCGTGGTTCAGGCGTTCCCGAGATATGGCTTAGCGGCTCTTCAGGAATGGGCCGATGAGGCGCAGGACGTTCTGTGCCACGATCTCGTTGCCCTTTGCGGTCGCGTGAGTGCGGTCGGCCTGCATCATGCCGGGCTCCCCGTAGACGCCCTGGAGGAGGAAGGGAAGAAAAGGGACGGAGTACTTCCTGGCCATGAGGGTGTAGGTCTGCTGGAACTGCTGGATGTAGTCGGGGCCGTAGTCGGGCGGGAGAGTGATGCCGGCGAGAGCGATCCTGGCGCCGCTGGTCTTGAGGCGGGCGAGGATGGCGTCGAGATTGGCGCGGGTGTCCTCGATGCGCAGGCCCCTGAGACCGTCGTTGCCGCCGAACTCAACCACAACGATGGCGGGGTGGAGGGCGATGATGCGGTCAACGCGATCGAGGCCGTCCTTGGTGGTGTTGCCGCTGATGCCCTCGTTGATGATGCGAAAACCGTAGCCCCGGTCGTCAAGATCCTTCTGCAGGAAGTCGGGGTAGCTTTCGCCGGGATCGGCGCCGTGACCGGCGGTGAGGCTGTTGCCGAAGCAGACCAGTCGTGGGCGCTTGTCGGCGGTCTCGTTGTCGCGGGCTGGGGTGTTGCCCGGAGTTACAACCGGAGGTGTGGTTGGTGAGGTGGTCGAGGTCTGGATGGGAGCGGGCATTTGGTCTGATGTGTGACTTGCGCGGCAACCGGTTGCTCCCACGCCTGCCACTAGAATGAGAGAGAGCCAGAGCGAACGCATTCTGCCACAGTAACAAAAAGCGCGAGGGGGAGACGCAAGTCCAGTGGACCAAACGATCGCAGAGCCGATTCGAGCGGGGGAGCCGATGATCGTGGTGGAAGGGCTGCGCAAGAGCCTGGGCACCGGCGCGCGTCCGGTCGACATCCTGAAGGGCATCGATTTTTCGATTCCACGAGGTCAGTTCGCGGCGATCATGGGGTCTTCCGGGAGCGGCAAATCGACGCTGCTGGGGCTGCTGGCCGGTCTGGACACACCGACGTCGGGCAATGTGCATCTGGCAGGCAAGGCGATCTCGTACCTGCCGGAGGATCAGCTGGCGCAGGTTCGCGGGCGGACGATCGGATTTGTGTTTCAGTCGTACCAGCTGATCCCGTCGCTGACGGCTCTTGAGAATGTGCTGCTGCCTTACGAGCTGAATGCGGAGCGGGGAAGCTCCGGCGCGGGCATCGAGCGAGCGCGGTCGCTGCTGGAATCGGTGGGGCTGGCGGACCGGATGGAACACTACCCGGTGCAGCTTTCCGGTGGGGAGCAGCAGCGGGTGGCGCTGGCGCGCGCCTTTATCCTGCGGCCGCCGATCGTTCTGGCGGATGAGCCGACAGGGAATCTCGATTCGGTCAACGGCGAGCATGTTCTGAACCTGCTGCTGCACCTGAACCGGGTGGAGGGGACGACGCTGGTGCTGGTGACGCACGATACCGCTGTGGCTGCTCTGGCGCATCGCCGGATCACCTTGCGGGATGGTGTGCTGCTCTCGGATGAGATGTCGGAGAACGCGCTTCAGCCGGGTGAGTTATTTGTGGCGGGACGCAAGTGAGTGCGCGGGCGGTGAGCCGGTGAGCAATCGAAGCGATGGCAGTCTCCTTGCCGGTGTACGACGCAGACAGGGGGATCTGCCCCAGGGGCTGAAGCCCGCTTCCGTGGAAGGTTTGAATGTCTGGGCTAAAGCCCAGACCTACCTCAGAAGCACAGGCGACAACAGATTTCTGAACCACTCCACACCGACACGAGAGCAGGTTTAGCTATGGGGAATCTTTCCTACGGTACGGCGATGCGAATCGCGTCCCGGGAGCTCCGGTCGTCCAAGGGCAAGTTTCTGTTTGTCATTCTTTCGGTGGCGATCGGCGTGGCGGCGCTGACCGGTGTGCGCGGCTTCTCGGCGTCGTTCCGGTCGACGCTATTGACGCGTGCGCGATCGATCATGGCCGCGGACCTTTCCGCCCGGATGTTTCAGCAGCCGACGACGGAGCAGCAGCGGGGGCTGGACGAGATGTCGGCGGAGGGGATCGAGATCACGCCGGTGACGGAGCTGCTCTCCATGGCTTCGTCGCCGAAGACCCTGGACCCTTTACTGGTCAGCTTGAAGTCAGTGGATCCGTCGAAGTACCCGTTTTACGGCAGCGTCGACCTCCTGCCGGCGGGCAAGCTGCAGAGCGTCCTGGGGGAAGGCAGTGTCGTGGTCGCGGACGATCTGCTGGTGCGTCTGCACCTGGCGGTTGGCGACGAGATCAAGCTGGGCAACAAGTTGTTTCGCATCGCGTCGGTGGTGGTGAACGAGCCGGACCGGTTGTCCGGAAGCTTTGCGGCCGGGCCGCGGGTGCTGATCTCGCGGGAGGGCCTGGAGTCGTCGGGTCTGCTTGCTCCCGGGTCTCACGCGGGGCAGAGATTTCTGTTCAAGGTGCCGGCTCCGGCGAATGGCGCGGGGATCTCGGACAGCGCGGTGGCCGATCTGAAGGCACGGCTGGAGAAGGTGCTGCCCGAAGCCCAGGTGATCGATTACCGCGAGACGAATCCAGCGCTGACGCAGGGGCTTGACCGGGCGACGAGCCTGCTTTCGCTGATGTCGCTGGTTGCGCTGGTGCTGGGCGCGGTGGGTGTGGCGATGGCGATGCGGGCACACCTGCAGCAACGGATGGACAGCATCGCGATTATGAAGTCGCTGGGCGCGCGCTCCTCGCAGGTCATCAAGATTTATCTGATTCAGACGATGTTTCTCGGCGTGCTCGGGGGGGTGCTGGGCGTGGGCCTGGGGGTATTGGTTCAGCTTGCGTTTCCGTGGCTTCTGGCGAAGCTGGTCAACATCGACACGACACTGCATGTGCAGCTGCGGACGGTGGTGACAGGGCTGACGGCGGGGGTGTTGACGACGCTGCTGTTTACGCTTCCGCCACTGCTGGATATCCGCAGCGTGCGACCGGTGCTTATCTTCCGGCGGGCGGTGGAGGATGCGGACGATCCGTTTGTATCGGCAATCTTTCGCAAGCTGAGGAAGAATGTCGCGCAGATATGCGCGGCGGTCATCATCTTGGCTGGGCTGACGGGGATTGCAACGACGCTGTCCGACTCAAGCGTCGTCGGCAGACTGTTTTCGGTTGGCCTGGTGTCGGTGCTGGCCGTGTTGCTGCTGGCGTCCGCGGGTGTCCTGGCGCTGCTGCGGGCGGTGTTGAAGCGGAGCGGGTTCAGCCTGCCGTCGTCGCTGCGGCATGGGCTGGCGAATCTGTATCGTCCCGGGAACCCTTCGGCCGCGCTGCTTGCGGCTCTGGGGCTGGGTGTGATGCAGATTATGACGGTGTACCTGGTTCAGCAGGCGGTGGTGCGAGAGCTGCACATCTCGTCGGCGCCCGATCTGCCGAATGTGTTTCTGATCGACATCACGTCGGACGAGATAGCGGGGGTTCGCGATCTGCTGAAGGGACAGCCGACGGTGACGGCGACGCCGGAGTTTCTGCCGGTGGTGAGTTCCCGCATTCTCGAGATCGATGGCGTGGAGGCGAACAAGGCGAAGCTCAAAAATTTTCCGAGGCGGATGCTGCAGGCGATCTCGCTGACGTGGGCGGATGCGGCTCCTCCGGGGACGACGGCGGTTCAGGGAAAGTGGTGGGATGCGGCGCAGGCGGCGGACGCGGCGAAGCATCCGCTGGTGGCGGTGAATCAGCCGCAGGCGGAGCGGCTGGGCGTGCATCTGGGATCGACGATCACGTTTGCGGCGCAGGATACGCAATTTACGGCGACGGTGGCGGCGATCACGAAGTCGAATGGGCAGCATGCGTACTCGCGGGCGGAGTTTGTGCTGCCGCAGAAGGCTCTGGCGGGGCTGCCGGTGGTCTGGTATGGGGGCGTGCATGCGATGCCGAGCCGGGTGGATGAGCTGCAGCGGGCGCTCTATCAAGCGTATCCGACGGTGACGGTGATCAATGTGGCGCAGGCGCTGGAGACGGTGAGGCAGGTGGTGGTGCAGATCACATACGTGGTGCAGTTTCTGGCGGCGTTTTCGATCTTCGCGGGGGTGGTGATCCTGGCGAGCTCGATTGCGGGGACGAGGTATCGGCGGGTGCGCGAGGTGGTGGTGCTGAAGACACTGGGGGCGACGCGGTTGAGGATTGCGACGATCTTTTCGATCGAGTTCGCGGTGCTGGGGCTGGTGGCGGCAGTGGTGGGGATCGGGTTTGCAAATGTGATTGCGCGGGCGATTCTGCACAGGTTGACGGTGGGGTATTCGTTTCACTGGCTGTGGACGATTTATGCGCTGATGGGGACGGCGCTGCTGACGGTGGCGACTGGATGGGCGGCGAGCCATCGGGTGCTGGGCCAGAAGCCGCTTGAGGTTTTGCGGGAGGAGTAGGTGGGGCAGACTGCGAGAAGATGGGGCACCCGGCATACCCCATGGGCTAAAGCCCCTCTTGAGCGTATGTCACCATGCCAAGGCTGAAGCCTTGGCCTACCTAGAAGCCAGGATCAGGCGAGGGCGGCGATGCGCTTGAGTTGGGGGAGGATGTCGCCTAGCGCGGCGGGTTCGGCGTTGGGGGCGCCGAGGGCGAAGTAGGTTTTGCGGTAGAGGGCGAAGAGGTCGTTGTAGGTGGCTACGGCGGTAGGGTTGGGGGTGAAGGTGCGGTGGGGGAGGCACATGGCCTGCTGGGCGTCTTCGATGGTGTTGAAGGCGCCGGTTGCCATGAGAGCGAAGATGCCTGAACCGAGGCTGGTGGGGATGCCGTCGGGGACGAGGACGGGCTTGTTGAGGACGTCGGCGTAGACCTGGTTGAGGACGGCGTTATTTTGGGGGATGCCGCCGGCGTTGATGACGCGCTGGATGGGGACGCCGCCTTCGGCCATGCGATCGAGGATGATGCGGGTGTGGAAGGCGGTGCCCTCGATGGCGGCGAAGAGCTCGTCCTGGGCGGTGTGGATGAGGTTCCAGCCGAGGGTGACGCCGCCGAGGGCCGCATTCACCAGAACCGTCCGGTCGCCGTTATCCCAGGAGAGGCGGAGGAGGCCGGTCTGGCCGGGGCGGTAGGCGTCGAGCCCCTGGGCGAGCTGTTTGACGGAGGTCGCAGCACGGCGGGCGATGGCTTCGAAGATGTCTCCGGTGGCGGAGAGACCGGCTTCAACGCCGACGAAGCCGGGATGGACGCTGCCGGGGACGACGCCGCACATGCCTGGGATGAGTGTGGCTTGCCGCTCCATGGCGATGATGCAGGTGGAGGTTCCGACGACGTTGACCACGTCGCCCTCCCGGCAGCCGGCTCCGATGGCGTCCCAGTGAGCGTCGAAGGCGCCGACGGGGATGGGGATGCCGGCGCGGAGGCCGAGCTTTTCGGCCCACTGGGGGGAGAGATGGCCGGCGAGGTGATCCGAGGTGAGGCAGTCCCCCGCCAGCTTTTCACGGACGCCGTCGAAGAGGGAATCGACGGAGGAGAGAAAGGCCTGTGGAGGGAGGCCGCCCCACCTGGGGTTACTCATCCACTTGTGTCCCATGGCGCAGACGCTTCGTTTGGCGAGGGCGGGCGAGGCGATGGCGCAGAGGGTGGCGGCGACCATGTCGCAGTGTTCGAAGGCGGAGGCGAAGCGGGCGCGTTTATCGGGATTGTGGCGGAGCCAGTGGAGGAGCTTGGCGAAGCCCCACTCGTGCGAGTAGACGCCGCCGCACCAGTCGATGGCTTCGAGCTGTTGCGCGTGTGCGAGAGCGGTGATCTCCTGCGCCTCGTGTTTGGCGCGGTGGTCGCACCAGAGATAGTAGTCGTCGAGGGGCTGCATGGCGGCGTCGACGGGGATGACACTGGACCCGGTGGTATCGAGCGCGATGGCCTCGACGACGTCGCCGGGAATACCGGCGAGATGAATCACCTCGCGAGTGGCGCGGGCGAGGGCGGCCATCTGGTCGTCGTGAGACTGGGTGGCCTGATCGGGGTCCTGACGGTTTCTCTTGAGGGGGTACTCCGCGACCGCGGTGCCCAACCGGCCGCGGCTGCTGTCGAGCAAAGTCACTCTGACGCTCAAGGTTCCGAAATCAACACCTGCCACGACGGCCATGAGCGCTTCTCCTGGGACCGGGGATGATGGTGAGGGTCCATCGCCTATCTTGCCATAGACGGCAGGGCGTGCTGTTGCAGGTTGCTGGGCGGTGTCCGTTCCCGTCCTGGCGGAATGCAAGCGATCGGAGCGAAGGCGGGCGAGGAAATCGCGGTTCCGTCTGACGCAGGACCGAGCTAACGACTTGCTGACGCTTGTGACGTTCCCTGCTGGGCTTTCATGTAATTGCCGTACCCGACGACGAGCGTCGATCCGACCAGGAGAAAGAGGCCGGAGGCGACGAGCACACGGGTTCGCCGGCTGGTGCCTTTCCACTCCCGAAGGAACAGCCCCCAGAGGGTGGCGAAGATGATGATCGAGGCCATGTGCAGGGTCCAGCTGGAGAAATCGTACTTGCCCATCTTGGTCTGGCCCATGGAGTAGAAGAAGAATTGGAAGTACCAGACGACGCCGGCGAGGGCGGCGAAGATGTAGTTCTGGGTCAGGGTCGAGGTGGAGAGCCGCTGCGGGCTGCCGGCGATGCGGGGGTCGCTGCCGGCGGCTTGGGGATCGAAGTCCGCCAGCGTATCTCCGGAAGCTCCCGTGGAACGCAGGGGGTTGTGTCCGGGCGCCCCGGCGAACTGATTGATGGAACGGTTTTTGAGGATCAGGATGCCCGACCAGATGAAGTTGGTGAGGAAGCCGCCCCAGAGGACGACGACGAGGACCGGGAGGTTCTGCCAGAGGTCGAGGCGATGGTTTGCGAGCAGGCGGTCTTTGGCGATGGCAGCGATGGGTGCGCCCGCCTTGAGGCCAAAGGCGAAGAAGGAGCTCATGATGCCGGCGAAGACAGCGACGGCGATGCCCTTGCCAAAGGAGAAGTCGGACTCTCCCGCCTCGGCCTTTTCTTCGGCGGTGATCTCGCGCTCTTTCGAGAGGCCGGCGGCTCCGTTGACGGCGACGGCGATGAGGCAGATTGCGACTCCGGCGAGGATGATCTGTCCGGACCGCTCGTGCAGGATGGTGGACATCTCGCCGCTGTAGATCGGCGGAATGAGGGTGCCGAAGGCGGTGCAAAGACCGAGGGCAATCGCATAGCCGAGGGCGATGCCGAGATAGCGGATGGCGAGGCCGAAGGTAAGCCCGCCAATACCCCACAGCGCTCCCCACAAGACGGCGTAGCCCAGGGCGGCGGGTGGCGCGGATCGGAGGATGCCGAAGAGGCCCGGAACCAGCAGGCCGGCGAGTAGAATTGGCGCAACGATCCAGGCGGCGAAGCCCTGAATGAGCCAGTAGACCTCCCACGACCAGCGCTTGATGCCGCGGAACGGAATGAAGTTGGTGGCGGAAGCGAAGCCCCCGATCCAGTGGAAGATCACGCCGATAAGAGGATTAGGTCCCAAGGTAGCCCCGATCGCTTCGTTTGGTGTATCGAAATGCGTACTATCGTACCTGACGGCTGTTGCGCTGGGAAATATGCTCCCTATTGAACTCGGCGGGTGTTGAAGACGGTGTGCTTTCGGAGGGGTGTTCTGCGGGTCTCGCTTTTTATCACGTGTTACAACGACACCCTCTTTCCAGCAACTGGCCAGGCGGTGGTTCGTGTTCTCGAGCGGCTTGGGCATACTGTCGACTTCCCCGCGGGGCAGACCTGCTGCGGGCAGATGCACTACAACACCGGCTACCAGGCGGAGGCGTTTCCGCTGCTGGAGCGCTTCGTTGAGCAGTTTCGGGGATCGGAGGCGGTGGTGCTGCCGTCGACAAGCTGTGTTGCCATGATGCGCGACCACTACCCCAAGATGGCTCTGCAGGCGGGCAACGAGAGGCTGCAGGGTGAGCTCGATGAGCTGCTTCCGCGAGTGTATGAGTTCTCCGAATTTCTGACGAACCGGCTGCGGCTGGAGGACGTAGGCGCGTACTATCCGCACCGCGTCACGTACCACGCCAGCTGCCATGGACTGCGCGGGCTGAAGCTGGGTGACGGACCACAGCGGCTGCTGCGGGCCGTGAAGGGAATCGATCTGGTGGAGATCGAAGGTTTGGAGCAGTGCTGCGGCTTTGGCGGAACCTTTGCGGTAAAGAATGCGGATGTTTCGAGCGCAATGCTGGCTGAGAAGACCACTGCCATTTTGAACACCCACGCGGAGGCCTGCACGTCGTGCGACAACAGCTGCCTGATGCACCTTGAAGGAGCGCTGCACCGGCAGCGGACGGGCGTGAGAACGGTGCACCTGGCGGAGATACTGGCGAGCGAAGAGGCGGTGGGCCGATGAACGGAACAGCTGCCTCCCGGGGGAACGGAACAGATGTTGTGCCGAGGCCTGCTGCCGCGTTTCCGATTCTGGCGAAGGCTCTGCTGGAGGACCTGCAGCTTAGAAAGAACGTGCGTCATGCGACGGATGTCATCCAGGCCAAGCGCGCGCGGGTGGTGGACGAGATGCCGGACTGGGAGAGGCTGCGGGATGCGGGACAGCGAATCCGGGAGCATACGATGCGCTATCTCGACCTCTACCTGGAACAGTTCGAGGAGAACTGCACGCGAGCTGGCGGGGTCGTGCATTGGGCCAGGGATGCTGACGAGGCCAGGCGGATGGTTGTTGCGCTGGTGAAGGCGGCGGGTTCGGACGAGGTCATCAAGATCAAGTCGATGACCACGGAAGAGATCGAGTTGAACCGGGCGCTGGAAGCGAATGGGATCAAGCCGTACGAGACGGATCTCGCGGAGTTGATCATCCAGCTGGGGCGCGATCAGCCGTCGCATATCGTGGTTCCCGCCCTGCACAAGAACCGGCAGCAGGTGCGCGAGATCTTCCGGCGCGAGATGAACCTGCCGGAGCTCGGGGACACGCCGCAGGACCTGGCGGACGCTGCCCGCAGATTTCTGCGCGAGAAGTTTCTGAGAGTGAAGACGGGCGTGAGCGGAGCCAACTTTCTGATTGCCGAGACGGGCGGCGTGGTGGTGGTGGAGAGCGAGGGCAACGGGCGCATGTGTCTTACGCTTCCGGAGACCCTGATCACTATCGCGGGGATCGACAAGGTGATTCCGCGCTTTGCGGATTTGGAGGTGCTGCTGCAGCTGCTGCCGCGGAGCGCGACGGGCGAGCGCATGAATCCGTATAACTCGGTTTGGACAGGGGTGCATGCCGGGGATGGGCCGCGGAGCTTCCATGTGGTCCTGATGGACAATGCACGGACGGATGTTCTGGCCGACATGGAGGGGAGAGAGACGCTTCACTGCATCCGCTGCGGCGCTTGCCAGAACGCGTGTCCGGTGTATCGGCAGACGGGCGGCCACGCTTATGGGAGCGTGTATGCCGGCCCGATCGGGGCCATTCTGACGCCGCAGCTCCAGCACATGGATCACGCCCGGAGCCTGCCGTATGCGTCGAGTCTTTGCGGAGCATGCTTCGAGGTCTGCCCCGTCAAGATCAACATCCCGGAGATCCTGGTTCACCTGCGGCATCGAGTGGTGGAGCGTGAGACGGCGGGTTTTGGCGCCCTGACCCATCCAGAAGCGATGGCGATGAAGGTGATAGGAACGATCTTCCGGAGCGAGCGGCGGCTTCGGGCGGCGCAGCGGCTGGGCCGCATGGCGGAGCGACCCCTGGTGCGCAGCGATGGTCGAGGCGAAGGCTGGATCTCGTGGCTGCCGGGGCTGCTGGGTGGATGGACGGCTACCCGGGATTTGAAGGCGATGCCGCAACAGACGTTTCGCGAGTGGTGGGATGAGCGTGCCGGAAGGGGTGAACGCGATGGTCACTGAGAACAGATCGCGAGAGGATGTGCTGGAGCGTATCCGTGCGGCGAATCGGGGAGTGGCGCGAGGTGGTTCGGCCGCGAGCGAGTGGGCGGCGATCCCTCGCGGCTACCGATGCGCCGCCGGGAGTGATGGCGAAGCGGTGATTGCGCTGCTGGAGGACCGCTTGCGCGATTACGACGCGCTGACCTGGAGATCGACGCGCATGGAGGTAGCGGAGGCGATCGGCGGGCGATTGGCCGAGCGAGGCGATCCCCGGATGATCGTTCCCATGGGCTTCCCGCAGGAGATGCTTCCCAGCACCGGCCGGTTCACGGTTGACGACGGTTTCACGGCAGCCGAACTGGACGGTTTCGAGGGGGTTCTAACGACGGCGACGATGGCCATTGCCGAGACCGGCACGCTGGTTCTGCAGAACGTGGCTGGCCAGGGGAGGCGCGCGGCGACCCTGGTTCCGGACTACCACCTGTGCGTGGTGGATATGCGCGACGTCGTGCTCAGCGTCCCCGCGGCGATCGAGCGCCTGGCGCCGACGTCAACTCTCCCGACAACCTTTGTCTCGGGCCCATCCGCGACGGCCGATATTGAGATGACGCGCATCAAGGGCGTGCATGGACCGCGGTTTCTCGAGGTGATCTTGTTCTCCTAGATGTGCGGATTCACCGATGTGCGGATTGACTTTGACAAAGAGCCGGGTATGTTGCAGTCTGCTCTTTGTTTCAATAGAGAGCATATTTTCTTTTTCCCATCAGATGGCGGTCGACGAGATGACTACGAGCAGCGAAGGCAGGGTTGATGTCGAGCGAGTCTGGAAGGCGCTCGATGGCTTTCAGATAGAGGTGCCGTCCTGGGGCTTCGCGAACACCGGGACCCGCTTTGGGAAGTTCGTCCAGGCGGGCGCGGCGACCAGTATTGCGGAGAAGTTTGCCGATGCCGGCGAGGTTCACCGCCTGACCGGAGCGAGCCCGACGGTTGCGCTCCACGTGTTGTGGGATCTGCCGAACGGGCGGGCGGACATCGCCGAGCTTCGCGCGCTGGAGGCGAAGCACGGGGTTCGCGCGGGCTCGATCAATCCGAATCTCTTTCAATCTCAGGAGTACAAGTTCGGTTCGATAGCAAATCCGAGCGCGGAGATCCGGCAAAGCGCGCTCGCGCACCTGCTGGACTCGGTAGAGATCGGCCGCGAGCTCGGGTCGCGCGATGTGTCTCTCTGGATTGCCGACGGATCGAATTACCCAGGCACCCAGAGCATTCGCAAGCGCATTGAGTGGATGGAAGAGGCGTTGGCGGCGACCCATGCGGCGCTGGGGAAAGATCAGCGGATGTTGATCGAGTACAAGCCTTTCGAGCCGGCATTTTACCACACGGATATCGCGGACTGGGGCATGGCGCTTGAACTCGCCCGCAGGTCCGGTCCGAAGGCAAAGGTCCTGGTCGATACCGGGCATCACTATCAGGGCACAAACATCGAGCAGATTGTTGCCTGGCTGCTGCACCTGGACGCCCTGGGTGGATTTCACTTCAATGATCGCAAGTATGCCGATGACGATCTCACCCTTGGCTCCATCGATCCGTATCAGGTTTTCCGGATTTTTCACGAGATCATGAACGCGGGGGCTGCTTCGATGGCGAACCTGGCGTTCATGATCGATCAGAGCCACAACCTGAAGGGAAAGATGGAGGCGATGGTGCAGACCGTGGTGACCGCGCAGGAGCTGTTCGCCCGAGCGGCCCTGGTGGACCGAGAGCGTCTTGCCGACCTGCAGCAGCGGTGCCAACTGGTGGAGGCAGAGGAGTGCTTCCGGTCTGCATTCTGGCAGGATGTTCGACCAATGGTGCGGGAGTGGCGTGTCTCTCACGGCCTTCCCGAGGATCCCCTCCGCAGCCTGCTCGAGAGTGGGTATTCGGAGCGTATAGCGCGGGAGCGTGGAGCGCAGAACGCCAGCGCGGTCGCAAGTTATGCGTGACGGACAGCAAGGTGAGATTTCAATAGCGGAACGCCTGAACCGGCGTGATAATGGGGACGCCAAGCAAGCTTCGCCCGGAGCGGAATCACACGTTGCGAAAGACAACCAAGCGTCTCTACCTGATCCCCGTGCTTTCCAAAGCACTCGACATCCTTGAACTGCTCCAGACGGACAACCAGCCGCTGACGCTGGAGGCGATTCACCGCAAGACGCGGATCTCGAAGACGACCGTCTACCGGGTTCTGAAGACGTTTGTTCATCGCGGATATCTTTCGCAGTCTCCGGATGGTTTGTACCGGCATGTGACCCGCCCGAAGAAACTGCGCTTCGGATTTGCGGGGCAGAGCGCCGACATGCCGTTTTCAGAGGAGGTGTCGAAGAGTTTGCGGGAGGCCGCGGCTTCGGTGGGAGTCGATCTGCTGGTTCTGGACAACTGCTACGACGGGCCGACAGCAGTTCGCAACGCCGAGGAGTTCGTCAGAGACAAGGTGGACCTGGTGATTGAGTTCCAGGTGGAGCAGGAGGTGGCGCCGATGGTGGGCGATCGGATCGCGGCGGCGAAGATTCCACTGATCGCGATCGATATACCTCATCCCAACGCGACGTTCTTCGGGGTGGACAACTACCGGGTCGGTTTAGAGGCCGGAGAGACCCTGGCGGCGCACGCGGTGGGGAACTGGAGCGGGAGGGTGGACTGGGTGATTGGTCTGGATCTGCCGGAGGCTGGCCAGCTGGTGCAGAGCCGCATGACGGGAGCCTTCGAGGGAGTCAGGAGTGCGCTGCCGGAGATTCCGGTCGAATCGTTTGTGCGGATTGACGGCAGGGGGATGCGGGACAAGAGCCGGAAGCTGATTGCCGACTTTCTGGAGCGGCACCCGAAGGACCGCTTTATCCTGATTGCCGCGGCGACGGATAGCAGCGCCCTGGGGGCTGTGGACGCCGTGGTCGAGAAGAGGCGGGAGAAGCACGTGGCGATCGTTGGGCAGGACTGCATCGAAGAGGCGATTGCGGAGATGCGCAAGAAGAGCTCTCCGCTGATCGGCTCGGTATCGCATGAGGCGGGACAGTATGGTCCCAGCCTGATTCACCTGGGACTGTCGCTGCTGCGCGGGCAGACCGTGCCGCCGTACAACTATGTCAATCACCGGATGGTGACCCGGAGCAGCGTGCAGGCGCAGTAGGTCGCGACGGGGAGCCGCACGGCCTGCTGCTCTTCCTCCCGCCTCCACTGTTTCGGCCCATTGTTTCGTGACGGAAACAGTTTCCTTGTCGGTCTTGTCTGTGGAATAATCACCCGGAACGTTTTGGGCAGGAAAGGCAGGCATGGCAAAGCAGACCGAGCTTCGGTTTCTGGAGGACCGCTGGGATGACGCGGTGGCGGCAAAGCTGGATGAGCCGGAGCTGTTGCGGTATCGATCCAACCTGCTTGGGTCGGATCTCCGCATCACCAATTTCGGCGGGGGGAATACCAGCTCGAAGCTGGATGCGGTCGACCCGCTCGATGGCCAGCTCACAAAGGTTCTCTGGGTGAAGGGGAGCGGCGGAGACCTCGGCAGCATCAAGCGGTCGGGTTTCGCAACGCTTTACCTCGAGAAGCTCCTGGCGCTTGAGACAGCGTATCGCGGGGTCGCGCTGGAAGACGAGATGGTGGAGATGTATCCGCTGTGTACGTTTGGGAACAACCCTGTTGCCGCGTCGATCGATACGCCTCTGCATGGCTTTCTTCCTTTCCCACATGTGGACCACTTGCATCCCGATTGGGGCATTGCTCTTGCGGCCTCGGCCAACGGCAGGATCAAGATGGAGGAGTTCAACCGGGAGTTTGGTCATCGCCTGGCGTGGCTGCCGTGGCAGAGGCCCGGGTTTGAGCTGGGCATGATGCTCCGGCAGGCAGTTGCGGAGACACCTGGGTGCGATGGCGTCGTGCTGGGAGGCCATGGGCTGTTCACGTGGGGTGAGACGCAGCGCGAGAGCTACTGGAACACGATCACCACCATCGACCAGATCGGGCAGTTTATTGAACGTCATGCAAACTCCGGCGGGTACAAACCGTTTGGCGGTCGGAGAGCCGAGACCCGGGCGGACCGGCAAGAGATTGCGTCGAGCTTTATGCCGTACCTGCGGGGCGCGGTCTCGCGAAAGCAGCGCTGGATTGGAAGTTTTTCCGATTCACATGAGGTGCTCGATTTTGTGAATTCAGAGAGCGCGGCGCAGCTGGCCCATCTCGGGACCAGCTGTCCCGATCACTTTATCCGAACGAAGATTCGGCCGATGCTGCTCCCGTGGGACCCTGGCGACGATCCGCAGGCGCTCAGGGAGCTTACCGAGCAGGCGCTTGAGAGCTATCGCGCGGACTATGCCGGGTATTACACGAGACATGCTGTGCCGGACTCGCCGGCAGTCCGCGACGCCAGTCCGACGGTCGTGCTGGCGCCAGGCGTTGGGATGTTCAGCTTCGGAAAGACCAAGACCGAGGCGCGCATTACCGGCGAGTTTTACATCAACGCGATCGGTGTGATGCAGGGCGCCGGAGCTCTGGGTGCAGGGGTGGAGTGCGCCGAAGTTCCGCAGGCAGGTCCGGCGGCGGCGGCGGGCGAGTTCAGGATGCATGACAACTACGTGGCGCTGCCGGCCAGCGAGGCATTTCGCATCGAGTACTGGAAGCTGGAGGAGGCGAAGATTCGCCGGCAGCCTCCGGAGAAGGAGCTGAGCCGCCGCATCGCCCTGGTAGTTGGCGGCGGCAGCGGGATTGGCCGGGAGGTCGCGCTGATGGCCGCCGAGCGTGGGGCCCACGTGGTCGTTGCCGATCGCGACGTTGCCGGGGCGGAGCGGGTGGCCGAGGAGATCGGGGCGATCGCAGGCAAGGAGACGGTCGCCTGGACGGGCGTGGACATACGCGACCGCGTCTCGATCCGCGCAGCCCTGGCCGCGACGATCCAGCAGTTCGGCGGGATCGACATCCTGATCAACACCGCAGCGCTCTTCCCGTCGTCGCCTGACGGCGTGATCAGCGATGCGCAGTGGGCCCTGACGCTTGAGGTCAATGTCACCGCGAACTACCTGCTGGCGGACGAGGCCGCGAAGATCTTCGCCGAGCAGGGACTTGATGGGAGCATGGTTCTGACGAGTTCGGCCAATGCCATTGTCGCGAAGCGCGGAAGCGAGGCGTACGACGTCAGCAAGGCTGCCTTGAGTCACCTTATCCGTGAGCTTGCCATCGGTTTGGCGCCCAAGGTACGCGTGAACGGCATCAGCCCGGCTACGGTGGTGAAGGGGTCGACGATGTTTCCGCGGGATCGTGTGATTGCCTCGCTGACGAAGTACAACCTGCCGTTCGATGCGGCGGATACGGATGACGGTCTTCGGCATGTTCTGGCGCAGTTCTATGCGAAGAGGACGCTGACGCATCAGGCGATCGATCCGAAGGACTGCGCGCAGGCCATCCTGTTTCTTGCCGGGCCCAACGCACGCTGCACCACGGGCCACCTGATCCCTGTGGATGGAGGCCTGACCGAGGCCTATTTACGCTAGAACAGGAGAAGGCTGCGTTGAAACAGGAGAGGGCAGACGCGCTCGCGCCGACGGATCGACGCGCTTTGATTGCTGTCGACCTGGGGGCGGAGAGCTGTCGCGTCTCGCTTCTGCGATGGATCGATTCACGCCCGGAGATGCTGCTGGTTCATCGATTCCCCAACGCCGCGCGCGAGGTGGAGGGACATCTCCGGTGGGATCTTCGCCGGATAGAACAAGGTCTGGATGAGGGTTTGCGGCAATGCGCCGCGATCGCGGAGGAGGGAGTCCGGTCGATCGCGGTGGACGGATGGGCTGTCGACTACGTGCGGCTGGACGAGGATGGACGTCATCCCGGCGATCCTTTCTGCTACCGGGATGAACGCACGGTGGAAGCGGAACGATCGTTGCACCGGCGCTGCAGCCCGCAACGGCTGCGGGATCTGACCGGGGTCCAGCTGCTGCGGATCAACACGGTGTACCAGCTGCACGCCGATGCTCTGATGGGGCTGCCTGAGATGCGGTACTGGCTGAACCTGCCCGAGTACATGCTGTGGCGCTGGGGCGGCGCGCGTGTTGCGGAGCTTACCAACGCGACGCACACGCAGATGGTGGAGCTGTCGACACAGCAGTGGTGCGGGGAGATCTTCGACGCCGCGCGGATCGATGTTGCATCCGCGCCCAGGATCGTTGCGCCAGGGACACGCGTGGGCAGATTGGGGGGTGAGCTCGCAGAGCTTCCGGGGCTGCGGGACGCGGCTTTGATTGCTCCGGCATGCCATGACACGGCTTCGGCGATCGCGGGGATTCCAGCGGAAGGAGAGGACTGGGCTTACCTCAGCTCTGGGACGTGGTCGTTGGTGGGTACGCTGCTCGATCAGGCGTGTGTCAGTTTGTCAGCGGCGGAGGAGAACTTCACCAACCTGGGAGCCGCCGGAGATCGGATCTGCTTCCACAAGAATGTTAATGGGATGTGGCTCATCCGCCAGTGCATCGAGGCCTGGACGATTGCCGGCCGGAGGTGGGAGGTGCCAGAGCTGGTGCGTGCGGCTGAAGCGGCGCCAAGGCCAGAGGGCATGCTGAATGTCGATGAGGAGGATCTCCTGCTGCCGGGAAAGATGCCGGAGCGAATCAACGCTCAGCGGCGTCGACAGGGATACCAGGAGATGGACGAGTCGCCGGAGAACGCGCCAGCCTTTGCCAGCCTCATATTCCATAGCCTGGCTGCGCGCTACGCTGAGGTGCTCGACCGGGTGAGCGTTCACAGCGGCAGACGTTTCAAGCGGCTGTATGTCGTTGGCGGGGGGAGCAGGAATGTGTTCCTCAACCGGCTGACGACGGAGGCGACAGGTCTGGAAGTGGTCTGTGCCTCCGCTGAAAGTTCGACGCTGGGAAATTTTGCCGTTCAGCTCGCCACGCTCGAGGATGGGGAAGCTGCACGGCGGGGTGTTTCGGCGGAACAGGTCTCAAGGTGGGCGGGTGTGCTGGCCGGCGTCGATGCGGCGCGGGTCTGATCACAGGGCCGTCGATGACAGGCGCCCGGTCATCGCGTGATAGCCTCTTCGTGCATGCCGCAAAGCTCTTTTGACCTCGCCGCTTCAGCCCAACAGGAGATGACTCGCCAGGGTTTCAAGCTCCAGCCGCTTTCCGGGGCCGAGGAGCAGCTCTCAAGCTTACGGGCTGCTCCGGCCAGCCCTGACCGCCGTGACCGTCGCGATCTCCGCAGCCTGCCCTGGTCGTCGATCGACAATGACACGTCGCGGGATCTCGATCAGGCAGAGGTGGCCGAAGGTTCGAGCGATGGGATCCAGATCCGGGTGGCGATCGCCGATGTCGCTGCTTCCATCCCGAAGGGAAGTCCGCTCGATCAATTTGCCGCGGAGCAGACGCAGACCGTCTACACGGCGGTGCGTAATTTCCCCATGTTGCCGGTGCAGCTCTCGACCGATCTTACGTCGCTGAACGAGGCCGAGGATCGTTCCGCGGTGGTGACGGAGTTTACGGTCGGTGCTGGAGGGGAGCTGAAAGAGACCTCGATTTATGAGGCCCTGATCCGGAACGCGGCCCAGCTGGCCTACAGCAAGGTTGGACCCTGGCTGGAGAACGGGAGTGAAGGCGCAGCCAAGATAAGCTCATCGCCCGATCTGGCTGAGCAGCTACGGCTGCAGGCGGAGGCGGCATTGGCTCTTCATCAGCGGAGACTGCAGGAGGGAGCTCTAGACTTCACCCGGGTTGAAGCTGATCCGCGGGTCGTCGATGGCCAGGTGCAGTCCATGGGAGCCGCCCGACGCAACAAGGCTACCGAGCTGATCGAGGAGTTGATGATTGCGACGAACGAGACGATCGCCCGGATGCTGGCCGAAGCGAACCGATCCTGCATACGTCGTGTGGTTCGATCTCCGGAGCGATGGCCACGCATTGTGGAGGTGGCCAAGCGATACGGTGTCGAACTGCCTCCGCAGCCGGATTCGGGGGCGCTGAACCTGTTTCTGACGAGCCAGAGACAGAGCGACGCGGATCACTACCCTGAGCTTGCGCTTTCAATTATCAAGCTGATGGGACCGGGGCAGTACGTGCTTTCGCGCCCCGGTGACCGAGAGCAGCAGGGCCACTTCGGCCTGGCCGCGAGGGACTACGCGCACTCCACCGCGCCGAATCGCCGCTACGCCGACCTGGTGACCCAGCGGATTGTGAAAGCGATGCTCGCCGACCAGCCGCCGCCCTACAGCGACGACGAGCTGTCGGCCATAGCGACCCACTGTAACGAGCGCGAATCTGCCGCGCGCAAGGTGGAGCGTTCGATGCAGAAGCGTGAGGCCGCAGTCGCTCTTTCAGGCCGCATCGGCAACATCTTCAGCGGCGTGGTGACGGGAGCCAGCATCAAGGGCACCTATGTCCGGGTGTTTGACCCGCCTGTAGAGGGACGCATCATGCAGCAGGAACAGGGGCTGGATGTGGGAGACCGCGTCCACGTGGCGCTTTTACGCACCGATCCGAAGAATGCATTTATCGATTTCAAGCGCGTCTAGAGTTCAAGCTAACGGCTCGAGTTTGAAGCGAGCGGCTCGATTCAGGCTAGCGGCTCGACCGAGCGGTGGCGTAGTTGCCCTTCGGAGTTCGGAGAGTGCTTCAAGAGGGAAATGGCGCGCTGCGCTCGGCGGGCTGCGACCGGTGCTCATTGAAGTCGACGCGAACGATGGTTCGAACCTCGATGGGCGTTCCGTTGAGGAGATAGGGTTTGTAGCGCCAGTTGCGCACGGCTTCGACGGCGGCGGGGCGCAGGGCACGGTTGCCGCCGAGGACGTAAAGGTCTTCCACCTGGCCGGTGTTGGAGATGTTGACCTCCATGACCACGATTCCCTCATTCCCAGACGAGGCGGGAACACGCGGCTGCGCAGGCATGGGTGCGGAGATCAGGTGCCCGTCCATGACAGAGGCGGGAACGAAGTTGGCCGCGGGCCGGAAGCCGTTTGCGGAGCCGGGTTCTTCGTCCGTCTCCCTGGGCTGAAAGGTATTGCGAGCGCCGAGAACCTTATTGGTGGGAGCGGTGGTGGAACCTTTGCTGTTGGGCGAACGGGAGGGACTGGTCGAGAGCGGACCCGGGGCGGTGTAGGTGCCGGTTTCCGGGGTGCGTGGCGCTGGGACCGGGGAGATAGAGCTGGAGCTGGCGGCCTGGTCGGTATCGGCGGCCCCGCTGCGGGTGTACAGGAAAGCGGCGCCGCCGGCGAGGCCAAGGAGGATGAGGATAGTGGCAACCAGGGCGAAGGTCCGGCGGCTTCGTGGTCGAGGGGTGGGAACATCCAGGTCGAGTTCGTCCGGCTCGGGTATGGTGCCGAAGAAGCCACGGGGGAGAGTGATGGGCTTCGGCTGGATGGGCTGGGGCTCGACCTTGAGATCGGGCTGTGCGGCTGGGGCTGCCGAAACCGCCGGGCTTAAGGGCTGGTTGAGACCTGAGGGAAATGACCTGGAACGCGGCTCCGACCTCTGGGCAGGAGCGATGGGGGTGACCGCCTGAGCGGTCTTCGCGGTTCTGGGGACCGACGAGTTCGCCGGTGGGGGAGCGGTGGGAGCTGCGGCGGTAGACTCGTCGTGAAACGGGGCGGAATCACGGGAAAAGCGGCTGAAGCGCGGGACTAAGTCAGGCGGCGCGGCCGGGGAGCTCTTTTGCGCAGGACGGGGTGACTCCGGAGCTGGGCTAGATGGGACAGGGGCAGATCGGATAGGGGCAGGGCCTGCGGGCACCCGGGAGACGGGCGCGGCCGGGGGGGCAGCAGGCGGAACAACAGGGGTTGGACCACGTGGGGACTCGACCGGCTTTGGGCGCGGGTCCAGGTTGAAGCGGACCGACCCTGCGGGTGAGGAGAAGCTGCTGGGCAAAGGCTGGAAGCGGATCGGGTCCGATCGAACCGGCTCTGGGCTAGGGGAGCCCGAGCGAGGCCAGGGGGTTCGGATGGGCGCGGGGGGTGCCGGGCGGGGCTGGACGGGCTCGCGGTGCACGGGCGCTTCGGTGTGGAACAGCTCGGGAGGGAGGGATTCGGCTTTAGGAGGAGCGGGGCGGGGTACCTCTGCTTGAAGCGGTTGGCGATCACGCGGGATCGGGGTGGGTTCGGGGCGGACCGGATCTGGATCGCGTGGTACCGGAGCTGCTTCTCGACGTGCCGGATCGCGGTGGACGGGGTTGGGGTCGCGGTGGACGGGGGTCGGTTCGGAGTCGAGCAGGGGGGGGCGCACCTCCCCGGCCGGCGGGGCGGGCTGTGCCGGTTCCGAAGCGTGTGGTGCTGAAAAGATCTGTGCCCGAGGAGGCACCTGCTGCGAGCGGACTGGTTCCGAGCGGACTGGTTCCAAGCGGACTGGTTCCAAGGGTAGGACGTCGGATTCCAGCAGAGGCTCCATGCGGCTGATGCGCTGGTCGATGGAGTCGAGGTGCGCGCGCAGCTCGAAGGTGCCGCGTTCGAGACGGGCGAGGGCCTGGGAGATGTCGGCGATGGGAGCGGTTGCGCTCTCCGGGGGACCCGGCCTGGCGGCCTGAGGCTGGCTGTGCGGATCTCCGGTGCGGGGATTCTGGCGGCGCGGGTCCTGGGCGCGAGGATCTGGGGTACGAGGATCCTGCGGGCGGGGATCCTGCGGGCGGGGATCCTGCGGGCGGGGATCCTGCGGGCGGGGATCCTGCGGGCGGGGATCCTGCGGGCGGGGATCCTGGGTGCGCGGAGGCGGAGCATCGGAGGCCGTCATCTCGCGATGGAACTGCTGCTGTTCGGGAGGAGGCGGGACGGCGGCGGCCCGGTCTTCGAACCGAGCCTGGGGGCGGGGAGCGGGCTCGGATTGGAAGGCCGGCTGGGGGCGGCTGAACTTCTGAATGTTTTCGGGAACTTCGCCGGGGGCCAGAATGGGTCGAGAATCGGTATCCGGCCAGCGGCCGATGCCCAGGAGAAAGCCGCCAAGGAGGTTGAGCGGCTCACTCAGCTGGCGGCTGTGCTGGGGAGCATCGCTGCCGCCGACGGCAAGGACGAGGATATCGAGGACATCGGGGAGATGCAGACTGCCGCGCTGCAGGGAGCGGACGATCTCGACGACGTCCGAGCGGAGTCCAGTGTCCTGCGAGAGGCGGAAGGGGAGGTCAAGGAGGTTCTCCCAATGACCGGTGGGGTAAGCGTGGAGACGGCAAATCGTGCGGATCTCCTCGATCTTTTGGCTGAAGTGGTGCATGGACCCGGAAATTTGTGTGCCAGTTGACATTCGACTCTCTCTAGCGATTGGATGCGGCTGCGACGCGGTCTGCGCGATTTATACGGGCACTTCTTGGACGAATCCCGGGGGAATTTTCGGGGTGAGAGATTGGGAGGCGGCCGGTGCTCGGAGGGACGAGGTGACGGGAGCCGGGCTGGACGGTTGAGAGCGCCGGTGGGAGTCGCGGTATAGGTAGATGGCCACAGCGGCGATGATGGCGAGGAGGAGGACAACCATGAGCAGGGCCAGCCGGCGGTCTTTCGCCACGGGGGTATCCGGGGTCATGACAACGCAACTGCCGGAGGTGCGGATAGTGCTGTCATCATTGCCACTCTGGGGGGTGCCGCTGCCAATTTCGAAGGGGACGGCGTCGGAGGCGGCGTACATAGCTTCGGGTATCTCGCTGCCGGGGGTGCGCAGGGTTGGATCCTGGAGGGCGCCGGTTGAGAGGAACTGAGGCTGGTCCAACAAAGGTTGGGGGCCGGGGCGCACAGGTTGGGAGCCGGGGCGGGCAGGGGAGCCGTGAGGTCGACCAGCGCCAGGAACTGGTACAGGCGGCGGCTGACCGAGGCGGATCGCGTGCTTTTCCATGCCCTGTAGGACGCAGGCCTGGGGCTTTGGTTTGGCCGGGGGTGAGAGGACGGGAAGGACTGGGCTGCGGGCTGGGGGTGGATGGAGGGCAGGCCGGGGTGGATGGTAGGCTGCGGAGGCGGTTGAAACGGGAGGTTGTGGGATGCGAGTGGGTCTGATGACGCGGGAGTATCCGCCGGCGGTGTATGGGGGAGCCGGGGTGCATGTGGAGTACCTGAGCCGGGAGTTGGCGAAGCGGATTGAGGTGGAGGTGCACTGCTGGGGGGACCAGGTGGCGGACGAGGTGAACCTGGTGGTGCGAGGGGAGGAGCCTCCGAAGGAGATTACCGGGGGGACGGCGGAGAGGTTCAAGACGGCGGTGGACGCGCTGGCGTTGAACCTCCAGTGGATGAAGGAGCTGGGAAAGATCGACGTGGTGCATACGCATACCTGGTATGTGTCCATGGCGGGATTTCTGGCGAAGAAGCTGTATGGCGTGCCGTTTGTACTGACGACCCACAGCCTGGAGCCGCTGCGGGCCTGGAAGGCGGAGCAGCTGGGGTCGGGATATGCGATGAGCTCGTGGATGGAGCGGACGGCGATCCTGGATGCGGATGCGGTGATCGCGGTATCGAAGGGGACGAAGGCGGATATTGTGAAGGCGTATCCGGAGGTGTCGGCGGAGAAGATCCATGTCATTTACAACGGGATCGATCTGGCGGAGTACCAGCGGGCGTTGGGAACGGAGGCGCTGGCGAAGTATGGGGTGAACGCAGGGTTGCCGTATGTGCTGTTTGTGGGGCGGATCACGCGGCAGAAGGGGGTGACGCACCTGGTGGAGGCGATCCGGTACCTGCCTGCGGGGATGCAGGTGGTGCTGTGCGCGGGAGCTCCGGATACGCCGGAGATCGCGGCGGAGATGCGGGAGAAGGTGGAGGTGGCGCGGGCGGCGGGTGGAAACGTGGTGTGGATCGAAAAGATGGTGAGCAAGGCGGAGGCGATCGAGCTCTACAGCCACTGCCAGGTATTTTGCTGTCCGTCCGTGTATGAGCCGTTCGGGATCATCAACCTGGAGGCGATGGCCTGCCGGGCGCCGGTGGTGGCAAGTGCGACGGGCGGGATCCTGGAAGTGGTGGTGGATGGGGAGACGGGGTACCTGGTGCCGTTTGAGCCGGATGCGGTGACGGGGTTCCCGGTCGATGCAAAGAGGTTTGCGCGGGACCTGGCGGCGCGGCTGACGGAGTTGATGGCCAATTCGGAGCGGTGCCGGAGATTTGGAGACGCCGGACGGGCGCGGGTGGAGGCGATGTTCAGCTGGGCTGCGATCGCGGACCAGACGGTGGCGTTGTATGAAGAGCTGCTGGCGGCGAGGGTGCGAACAGGACGCGGCTGAGCGGTGTGGGCGGATGTTGCGGCTGAAGATAGCTGTTGCCCACAGTGTCGTGGAGGCGTAGATTTCGGCGCGTTGTGGGCGAACCCGGTTGAGACTGATCTCAGCTGAGCGACCTGGGTGTGGGCAGACATCTGGGCCGTGGTATCGCAGATCGCTGGGCCCCCTTTGCACAATCGTGACCGCAGTCCCAGGCCTGAAGAGCGGCCTGACTTGGTCGTTCCGCCAGCCCGGTTAACCTAAGGAGAGATGCCTTGAAAGACTTGATTGCTTCGTCGTTGTTGTTTGCCGCTGTTGTTGCCAGCGGTGTATCGGGAGGTCAGATGCTGGCGCAGCTGCCGGCGCAACGAAACGGTGTATGCGTCGGGGCTGGAGGGGCCGCGGGGCCTGGCGTTTGGGCCGGACGGGACGCTGTATGTAGCGGAGGCGGGGCTGGGAGGCAAGACGGTATGAACAAGGAGTGACCGCCCGGGGAGATTGGTGTTGTGAACAGCGGTTTTGGTGGCGTGGTACAGGTGGGGGCGGACGCCTTCGAGATGCAACCGGGGATGGAGTACACGGCTCTTACGTCCCCAGGGAGAGCTGCGGTGTGTCGGGACGTGGGCCCGAGCTGAGACGACCCCGGACATGTGAATGGTCAACTTCGACATCGCCGTTTCTTCGCTGCAGATCGAGGAGGCGGTGGGACAGAACCAATTTGCAGAGTTGAGAGTGAGCCTATGTATCACCACGTGAAGAAGCTGATGTACACGGTCAATATCGGGGAAGCCGATCCAATCTTTGGCAAGATGCTGCTGGAGCAGTTTGGCGGAGCGAACGGCGAACTGGCGGCGGCGATGCAGTATTCGATTCAGGGTTTCAACTGCGAGGACCCGGCGCGCAAGGATCTGCTGATGGATATCGGCACGGAGGAGTTGAGCCATCTGGAAGTGATTGGGGCATTGACGCGCATGCACCTGAAGCCAATGAAGAGCAACCGCGAGGCGGCCGAGGCTGATCCGTTGATGGTGATTGCGGGTGGCGGCGGTGTTAATCTGTTCGATTCAATGGGCAATGCCTGGACTGCGGACTACCTGAAGATTACGGGTGACCTGGCGGTTGATCTGCGCAGCAACATCGCGGCTGAGGCGCGGGCGAAGATCGTGTATGAACGCCTGATTGCGTTTACGGAAGACAAGGGATCGAAAGAGGCGCTGCAGTTCCTGATGACGCGCGAGATCACGCACATGCGCGCGTTTACGGCGGCGCTGGAGAGCATGGACAAGCCGCAGTTCGCGGTTGGCATTATTGAGCCGACGCCCGGGCTGGTGGACCAGTTCTTCAACGCTTCGACCGGTGAGAGCCAGTATGGCGAGACCGACTTCAAGGGATCGTGGAACAGCGGGAACGGTCTCCACACCGTGCAGTCCGAGGTGAAAGGTGGCGAGGGTCTGGACACCAAACCGTATATGCCGGAGCCGGGTACGGAGAAGACGTCACCGGTCGATTCGACGCCCGTTGGAGCAGATACCAATGGCGTAGGGAAGAAGCAGGCTGCGCTGCATGAGAAGCAGGCGAGGGAGATGCAGCAGGGAGCAAAGGTCGAGGTCTAGGCGTTGTGCAGGCTTTCGATGGGACCGGCTCGCCCTTGGGTGAGCCGGTCTTTTCTGTGCATGGGATTGGGCCTAAACCGTGCTGGACTTCGAGACGCCGATCGAGGTTGATGGGTTGTCCGGGTCCGGCGCCTTGCGATTGGTGAAGAGAGCATCTTTGATTGGGGAGCCGTCACTGAAGACGCGCATGGACCGGCCTCCGACGATGACCTTTTCGGAGTGGGGGGCCGGGGCGAAGGGGTCTTCGATGTTTTCGGTGTCGATGAGCTGGACCCAGGGTTTGCCGTCGGGTGGATCGGGAAGGCTGAACTCGACACCCTCGTGGTAGGCGTTGACGAGCAGGAGGAAGCTGTCGTCGGTGACGGGGTGGCCGTCTTCGTCGGTGACCTGGAGAGTGGATCCGTTAAGCATCAGGCCGAGGGCGCGATTCCAGGGCAGATTCCAGGCCTCGTCCGAGAGCTCGTTGCCATCGGTGTTGTACCAGGCGATGTCACGGACGATCTGAGCCTGGCCATCGCGTGTAGCTTTGATGGTGCGGTCCTGAAAGAATTTGCGGCGGTGGAGGTTGGGATGATTGCGGCGAAGTTCGATGAGCTTCGCGGTGAACTCCATCAGGCGGCGGCGGGGCGGATCGAGGTTCCAGTCGTACCAGGTGAGCTCGTCATCCTGACAGTAGCCGTTGTTGTTGCCGCGCTGGGAGCGGGCGACCTCGTCTCCGCCGCAGAGCATGGGGACGCCTTGCGAGAGGATAAGGGTGGTAAGGAAGTTGCGGGTCTGGCGCTCGCGCATTTCGTTGACGACGGGATCGTCGGTTGGACCTTCGGCGCCCATGTTCCAGCTGTCGTTGTCGTTGGCCCCGTCGGTGTTGTTGTCGCCGTTGGCCTCGTTGTGCTTTTCGTTGTAGCTGACGAGATCGCAGAGGGTGAAGCCATCGTGGGCGGTGATGAAGTTGATGGAGGCGTAGGGTTTTCGGCCGTCGAGCTGGTAGAGATCCGAAGAGCCGGTGAGGCGGTAGGCGAAGTCCGACAGGGTGCCTTCTTCGCCCTTCCAGAAGCGGCGGACGGTGTCGCGGTACTTGCCGTTCCACTCGGCCCAGACGACGGGGAAATTTCCAACCTGATATCCGCCTTCGCCGACGTCCCATGGCTCGGCGATGAGCTTGACATCGGCGAGGGTGGGATCCTGGTTGATGGTGTCGAAGAAGCTGGAGAGCTTGGAGACGTCGTGAAGTTCGCGGGCGAGGGTGCTGGCGAGATCGAAGCGAAAGCCGTCGACGTGCATCTCGGTGACCCAGTAGCGGAGCGAGTCCATGACCATTTTGAGGACTTGCGGGTTCATGAGATTGAGGGTGTTGCCGGTGCCGGTGTAGTCCATGTAGAAGCGCGGATTGTCCTGGACCTGGCGGTAGTAGGTGGCGTTGTCCACGCCTTTCCAGGAGAGCATGGGGCCCATGCGATTGCCTTCGCAGGTGTGGTTGTAGACGACGTCGAGGATGACCTCGATGCCTTCCTTGTGGAGAGCCTTGACCATCTGCTTGAACTCTTCGACCTGGCAGCCGTCGCTACCGCAGGAGCTGTAGCGGGCCATGGGAGCGAAGTAGCCGAGGGTGTTGTACCCCCAGTAGTCGCGGAGACTGCGATCCACGAGGTGACCTTCGTCGATGAAGTGGTGGACGGGAAGGAGCTCGACCGCGGTGACGCCGAGCTTTTTGAGGTAGTTGATGCTGGCGTCGCAGGCGAGACCGGCATAGGTGCCGCGGAGATGCTCGGGCACCATGGGGTTGCGGACGGAGTAGCCGCGGACGTGGACCTCGTAGATGACGGAATCGGCGAGCGGGATGTCGGGCTTGCAATCGTCATCCCAGTCGAAGTGGCGGCCGTCGATGACGACAGATTTGGGGACGCCGGCGGCGGAGTCCTCGTCGTTTCGCTTGAGGTCATTCCCGCCGCGAACGTCGTAGGGAAAGATGGGTGCTTTCCAATCGACATCGCCGGTGATGGCCTTGGCGTAGGGATCGACGAGGAGCTTGTTGGGGTTGAAGCGATGGCCCTGTTCGGGAGCCCAGGGGCCGTCGACCCGGTAGCCGTAGCGCTGACCGGGCTTGATGTTGCGTATCAGACCGTGCCAGACGAGAGCGGTGTGCTCCCGGAGTTGAACGCGATCGGTCTCATTGCCGATCTCATCGAAGAAGCAAACGAATACCGCGGTGGCGTTCTCGGAGTAGAGGGCGAAGTTGGTTCCTTTGGAGTTGGGTGTGGCTCCGAGTGGGTAAGGTCTTCCGGGCAGCAGGGTGCGTTCCATGCGTCTCACTTTGCGTGGGGATTTTCAGCTTCGCTGTTTGCGGGCTTCAGGGTTGGATGCCGCGAAGGATCGGTGCGGCTCCTTTGACGATCCTACCGTATGGATGACCTTTGCATGAGGTGACGGGGGAAGGGATGCGAGACTTGTTTAGCGAGGCCGAGAGGTGAACGAGGCACGGCGGAGGACGGGTGGTGCGTTGGCTGTGGTGCTGGCTGCCGGCGCTGTGCTGGTGGTGACGACAGTGCGGGAGCGGCTTGGTCAGCGCGCCGGCGTAACGCGGGCAGAGGCGCGTCACAGGATGACGGATGTCGCGTTGATCGAGGCGGGTGGAGGAGGGGTCTGGAGACTGTCGGATCATCGCGGCGAGGTAGTGGCGATCAACCTTTGGGCGACGTGGTGCGGGCCGTGCCGGGAGGAGATTCCGGCGCTCGTGCGCCTCGTGCGGGAGTTAGGGCCGAGAGGTTTTGCCGTGGTTGGGGTGTCGCTTGACAGTGGGGATCGCGAGGCCAAGGTACGGGAATTTGGGAATCGTTACGGTGTGAGTTACCCCATCGCGTTTCCGGATGCGATGTCGCAGATGAGCGCAGGCCTGGAAGGAATTCCGACGACGCTGCTGGTGGATCGTCGGGGAAGAGTCGCGAAAACGTATGTGGGTGCGGTGCGGGAGAGCGTGCTGCGGACCGACGTGGAGACGCTGCAGACGGAGTAGGTGGAGAGAGGCCGGCTACGTTGCGTTCCGACCGAGGCGGCGACCGACTCCGATGCCGCTGCCAGGAGTCACCGTATTTGGACTGCTTACTTAGGTGGTTACCTTTGCCCAGCCATTTCTGTCCCGGAAGATCACATGCTTTTACCTGAGTCGCGTCTTGCGGTAGTTTGTTGATCGTATAGAGATCGTGTTAGCCGGGTAGCCACCGTTTGCTACCGAGGAACAATCAGAGCAACAAGGCACTTGAAGAGGTTGAGGAGGACGGACCGATTAGCGGCATGAGGGCGCTGCATCGACAGGATGAGGCTTGCCCGGCTGACACGCTGCCGCGGGAGATAAGGTTGACTGCGCGCCTGGGGGCGCCGCTGGCATTGGGCGAACTCGGGTGGATGTCCACGTATATTGTGGATGCGGTGATGGTGGGGCACCTGCCGCACTCTGCCTTGTCGATCTCGGCTTCTTCGCTGGGCAATACGATCTTCTACGCAATTGCTTTCAGCGCGATCTATCTCCTGACCGGGGTTGAGACGTTGGTTGCGCAGGCGTATGGCCGCGGCGACAAGGCTGACTGTGCGCGCACGCTGGCCCAGTCCATGTGGTTCGTGATTGTGGGGACGCCCATGGTCATGGTGGCCACGCTTGGGTGTATCCCTCTGCTGACGCGATTTGGAACGTCGGCGGAGATTGTCGCGGAGACGAGCCGGTACCTCCATGCGCTGATCTGGTCCACTGCACCGCTGCTGCTGTATATGGCGTTGCGTCGATATCTGCAGTCGATCGATCGCGTGAAGCTGGTGATGATCTCGCTGCTAACGGCGAACCTGGTCAACCTGGCCGGAGACTGGGCGCTGCTTTATGGTCACCTGGGATTTCGGCAGATGGGAATCGCGGGCTCCGGGTGGGCGACCTGTGCCGTGCGGGTGTACATGGTGGGCCTGCTGCTGTGGGGAGTGCGGAGGAGTTCGCGCTTAAACGGGCCGAAGTTATCGCTGCGGATGTTGCGGCCGGATTTCACCAGACTGCGTGTGCTGGGGCAGATGGGATGGCCGATTGCGATTGAGGGCCTGGCCGATCTGGGGGTGTCTACTTATATGTCGATCCTGTGCGCACGGCTGGGAGCGACGATGCTGGCCGCGCACCAGGTGGTGCTCGACCTGGACGCGTTCGTGTATATGGTGCCGCTTGGTCTTTCGTACGCGACGGTGGTGCGGGTGGGGCAGAGCGCGGGCCGGGGCAGCTTGCCGCAGGTGCGCCGATCGGCCAAGGCGAGCCTGCTGATCGGAATGACTTTCATCACTCTAGCGGCCATGGCCTTTGCCGGTCTGCCACACCTTTGGGCGTCGATCTACACCAATGACCCGGCCGTGATTGCCGTTGCGGCGCCGATCTTTCTGATTTGCGGAGTTCTCCAGTTGGGGGATGCGGCGAACGTGATTCTGTCCTATGCGCTGATCGGACTTGGGGACACGCGCACGCCCATGCTGGTGAACGTCATCTGGTACTGGGCGCTGGGCATGCCGCTCTCCTACTGGCTCGCGTTCGGCGACGGGTTGACCTTGCGCGGACTGTGGATTGGACGAGCCTTTGCGGCGATCGGATCCGCGATCACGCTGGTTGTCCTATGGCAACTTCGCCTGCGTCGTGCGGAGACGGGTGAAAGCCGGGCGGATGCGCGGACGCTGATGTTTCCGGTGCATGCGAAGTAGGGTGCAGGCTGAGGCGACGGGCGTTCTAGGGACGCAAGAGCAGGGCCTCGTAGGCGGCGATCTGGCGGAAGGTAAGAGCCTGAAGGTCTTCACCGCGACCGGCGGCGCGGTACCAGTCGACCAACCATTGAAGTGCAGTTTCAAGGCGGAGACGGGGGCGCCAGTTCAGGTCGGCGCGGGCGCGGGAGGCGTCGAGCTTGAGGTAGCCGGCCTCGTGGACACCGGGATCGGGGTCGAGGATCCAGGAGGCTCCATCGCCCCAGAAGCGAGTCATCTTCTCGACGATCCACTGGACGGGCTGGGCGTCGTCCTCGGTGGGGCCGAAGTTGTAGGCGGTGGCGAATTTGGCGGCTTCGGGGCCGGGGGTGAGGAGTTTCTCGGCGAGGGTGATGTAGCCGTGGAGGGGCTCGAGGACGTGCTGCCAGGGGCGGATGGCTTGGGGGCGGCGGATGCGGACGGGTTCACCTTTGGAGAAGCCCTGGATGAGGTCCGGGATAAGGCGGTCGAGCGACCAGTCTCCGCCGCCGATCACGTTGCCGGCGCGGGCGGTGGCTATGGCGGTGGTGTGGCCGCCGGGCTGGTTGAGCATGGATGGGTGGAAGTAAGACTGGCGGAAGGCGGCGGTGACGATTTCGGCGCAGGCTTTGGAGGAGGAGTAAGGGTCGTAGCCGCCGAGGGGATCGGTCTCGCGATATCCCCAGGCCCACTCCTTGTTCTCATAGCATTTGTCGGTAGTGACGGAGACGACGGCGCGGACGGATGGGGTGCGGCGGAGGGCGTCGAGCACGCGGGCAGTGCCGATGACGTTGGTCTCGTAGGTGCCGACCGGGTCCTCGTAGGAGAGGCGGACGAGGGGTTGGGCGGCGAGGTGGAAGACGACTTCGGGGGCGAACTGCTGCATGGCGCGATCGAGGGAGGCGGCGTCGCGGATGTCTCCGCGGAGGTCGTCAATGGTGTCGGCGATGCGGGCGACGGAGAGGAGGTTGGGGGTGGTGGAGGGGTCGAGCGCGTAGCCGCGGACCTCGGCGCCGAGTTTGGTGAGCCAGAGGGCAAGCCAGCCGCCTTTGAAGCCGGTGTGGCCCGTGAGGAAGACGCGTTTGTTGCGCCAGGAGAAGGGGGATGAGGCCATACGTCCAAGATAAATGTTAGACGGCAACTAAGCGTTTGATTGTGTCCAGCGCCGTCACCTTGGAGGTCGCGCTCGCGGGAGGGAGCTAAGGGTTCTGCTTCTTTTGGCGAAGGACTCCTGGCCCTTTGCCTCCATCAGCTCAACCCACCTGGGTGCATTCTGAGGCAGTTCAGAGAAGCAGTCATAGGTGGCGAGCTGTCTTCCAGATGCGACCTCGACTAGGACACAAGTCATCGAGAAGTGGAGTGGACCGGTCTCGTAGCCGATCTGCTTTCCGTTGTGCAGAAATAGCCATCTCCAGATAAATGGGCCATCATTGATCCGCCGAATCATGCGGCCGTTTCGGGCGAGGATCAACTCGACTGGAAGCATCCCCTGGCCCTCAACGTCTTCGCTGCGAGTCCAGCCTTCGAGACCATGTGGTCCGCGGCGGTGAGGGGATTGCGTCTGGGCGAGGAGGGTGGTCGTGGAGAGGATAGTTGCAGTTAGCAGAAATCTCATGCGCACTGCTCCTTTTGCGCCATAGACCCGGGCCTGTTCAAAGAGTACCTCAAAGGCTCAGGAGCCGATCTTTGTTGCGACAGATGGCACGGCTGAAGCCGCTACTGAGAGATCCCCAGCAAGAGCTTGGTGGCGATCTCGTTAAGTCCTCGGTCACGTGTCCAGATGGCGGCTCCGGGTGTGAGCTGCGTGGAGGCGAGTAGATGGGCATCGATGTAGCCGATGCCGGTGCCGAACAGCTTATGCCTGGTAACAAAGGCGAGGACCTCGTCGTCGTGAGCGACAAGAGCCTGTGGGAACTCCTGAATGAAGGAGAGGAAGTCCTGCCGGTTTCCGATACCACCCATTGCAAGTTCGCCGATGATGAAGGGATGTACTAGAACCAAATCCTGGTTGAGAAGATTGCTGAAAGCCCGATCACTCTTGCGCAGGTGGTCGATCCAGATCGACGAATCAACGAGGATCACAGGCTTGAGCGGCGGCGCGGGATGTCCTTGAGGTCTGGTTGAGAGCCGCCGAGCCGTATCAATCGTTGAGCAGCTTCGCGCTGGATGAGTGCACGCAGGGCCTGGCGAAGCAACTCTGCCCTCTCCGTGATTCCTGTTAAGGAAGCAGCTTTCGTCACCAAGTCGTCATCGAGGTTTACTGTTGTCCTCATCAGAAACTCCTATGCACCGATTTTAGCATCACTTGATGCCATTATTGACGAGGATTTCGGAACAGGTGGTCTGTCCATGCGAGCCGCGTTGCCCGACGCAAGTCAGTGATCTACCAGGACTTCCAAGGGGCTTTGCCGCTGGCCCAGAGCTCTTCGAGGTGTTGTTTGTCGCGGAGGGTGTCCATGGCCTGCCAGAAGCCGTGGTGGAAGAAGGCGTGGACCTCCCCCTGGGCGACGAGGGTCTCGATGGGTTCGCGCTCGAACATCTGGAGGTCGTCGGTGACGGCGTCGATGGCGGGGGGTTCGAGGACGAAGAAGCCGCCGTTGATCCATCCGCCCTCGTCGGAGGGTTTTTCCTGGAAGGAGTAGATTTGGGTGTCCTTGAGGCCGAGGGCGCCGAAGCGGGCTACGGGCTGGACGCTGGTGAGGGTGACGAGCTTGCCGTGCTTCTTGTGGAATTTGATGGAGGCGGTGATGTCGACGTCGGCGACGCCATCGCCGTAAGTCATGCAGAAGGGTTCGCCGGGGGTGAGGTACTTGGCGACGCGGCGGAGTCGGCCTCCGGTGCCGGTGGCTTCGCCGGTGTCGACGAGGGTGACGCGCCAGGGCTCGGCGACCGAGTCGAGGACCTCCATCTTGTTGTCGCGCATGTCGAAGGTGACGTCGGACATGTGGAGGAAGTAGTTGGTGAAGTATTCCTTGATGACGTAGCCCTTGTACCCGCAGCAGATGATGAAGTCGTTGATGCCGTGGGCGGAGTAGAGCTTGAGGATGTGCCAGAGGATGGGGCGGCCGCCGATTTCGACCATGGGCTTGGGCCGGAGTGAGGTCTCTTCGCTGATGCGGGTGCCGAGGCCGCCGGCTAGGATTACGGCTTTCATGCGGGGTCCTTCTAGGGGGAGATGGGTGCTACGGACATCATACCGAGCGCCAGCGATGCGCAAGAGGCAGGTTTCTCGGCTTTGCCCTCCGGAAGCAAGGGCAACAGCAGATTCCTCCGCTTCGCTCCTGAATGACAAGCAAGCGGACATGCAAAGGCAAGAGCCGGGTTGCGCACTGAATTGGAGGTGCGTGACTGGTATTCTTTATAGACTTATGAGTGAGCGGGCGGAGCAGCTGAAGCAGCAGATTCTTGAGTTGACGGCGCAGTACCATGCCGAGGCGTTTCCGCAGCGCGAGTTTGTGCCGGGGACGTCGGTGGTGCCGGTGTCGGGCAAGGTGATTCGGGCCGATGATATGAGCGCGGTGGTGGAATCGGCGCTGGATGGATGGTTTACGACGGGCCGCTGGGCGAAGGAATTTGAGAAAAAGCTGGCGCGGTTTTTTGGAGTGCGATCGGCGTCGCTCGTGAACTCCGGGTCGAGCGCGAACCTGGTGGCGCTGAGCGCTCTGACCTCGCCGAAGCTGGGCGATCGCGCGTTGAAGCCGGGCGACGAGGTGATCACGGTGGCGGCGGGATTCCCGACGACGGTGAACCCGATATTTCAGAACCGGCTGGTGCCGGTGTTTGTGGACGTCATGCTGCCGACGTTTGAGATTGATGTGTCGAAGCTGGAGGCGGCGCGCAGCGAGAAGACGAAGGCGATCATGATTGCGCACACGCTTGGCAATGTCTTCAACGTGGGCGCGGTGAGCGAGTTCTGCAAGAAGTACAACCTGTGGCTGGTGGAGGACTGCTGCGACGCGCTGGGGGCGACCTTTAAGGGGCAGAAGGTGGGGACCTTTGGGGATATCGCGACGGTGAGTTTTTATCCGGCGCACCACATTACGATGGGCGAAGGCGGGGCGGTGCTGACGAACAAGCCTGCCTTGCAGGTGCTGATCGACAGCTTCCGCGACTGGGGGCGGGATTGCTGGTGCGAGCCGGGTGTGGACAACACGTGCGGGAAACGGTTTGACTGGCAGCTGGGGACGCTGCCGTGCGGGTACGACCACAAGTACACCTACTCGCACGTGGGCTACAACCTGAAGGCGACCGATATGCAGGCGGCGCTGGGTGTGGCGCAGATCGCGAAACTGCCGGAGTTTATCGAGAAGAGGAAGGCGAACTTCGCGTACCTGAAGAGGGCGTTGAAGCCGATGGAGGAGTTTCTGAACCTGCCGGTGGCGGGAGAGAATTCGGACCCGAGCTGGTTCGGGTTTCCGATCGGGGTGAAGGAGGATGCACCGTTCACGCGGGATCAGATGACGCGGGCGCTGGAGGCAAAGAAGATTGGGACGCGGCTGCTGTTTGCGGGGAATCTGACGCGGCAGCCGGCGTATGAGGGATGGGAGTATCGCGTGGTAGGGGAGTTGACGAACACGGATTATGTGATGAACAACGTGTTCTGGATTGGGGTGTTTCCGGGGCTGACCGAGGAGATGCTGGACTTCATGGTGCAGACAGTGGCGGAGTTTGTGGGGCAGGCGAAGGCGGGGCTGGTGGTGGTGTAGCTTCGAGCTGGTGTGTTGGGCGCGGTTTTTTGGGGCGGGGGCGAGTTGGCGGGAGCGGTCGCCCCCCTGTGGGGACAGTACCCCACCCTTTCGCGATGGGCTGCGAGAGGATCGGACACCCGGGTTGGTGGCGCCTCGCGGCAGGTCGGTGCGACTGACTAAAGACTTAGCGGGAAGGCTTGTAGCCGTGCCAAGCGGCGGTGCGGCGGAGGGCTTCGTCGAGAGGGATGGTTTGCTGGAGGCCAAGCTCTTCGCGGGCGCGGCCGGTAGAGGGGACGTAGGAGTTCATGGGAGCGGCGGGGTTTGGGGTGCCTTCGATTTGAATGGGGAGGCCGGGACGGAGGGTGGCCGCGGTGAGGTGGCCGGCTGCGGCGATGCTGTGGGCGTCTTCCGAGCCGACGTTGTAGGCGCGGTTGGGTGATCCTCGAAGAAGGATGGTCCAGAGCCAGATGGCGAGGTCGGACATGTAGAGCCAGGAGCGAAGCGGGGTGCCGTCGCCCCGGATGTGGATGGGGGTGTCGTCGATGGCCGAGCCGATGAAGTTGCCGATGGCGAAGTGGGCGTCGAGCGGCAGGTGCGGGCCGACGAAGGCGAAGGGGCGGGCGATGACGGCTTGAAGTGGAGTGGCGTGGGTGTAGGCGACGCAGAGGTGCTCGGACATGCGCTTGGACTCGTCGTAGGAGGATTGGAGCAGGAGCGGGTCGGGGGCGGCGGTAGAGGTCTCGGGGAGGTGGGTGTGGGTGGAGGAACTGCGGCCGTAGACGGCTCCGGTGGAGGTGTAGAGGAGACGGCGGGCGCCGGTTTCGAGAGCGAAGTGGAGGGTATGGCGGGTGCCTTCGAGGATGGATTCGGCGAGAGCGTAGGCGGGCAGATTCGACTGCTGGCCGCCGGAGTCGGTGGCGGCGTGGATGATGTGGGTGTGTTGCTCGGCGGGGAATTCGAAGGTGCGGATGTCGCCTTCGACGAGGGTGATGGCGGGGTCGTTTGCGATGTGCGGGGCTTTGTCGCGGAAGGCCGCGGCACCGCGGGTAAGAACGGTAGCGCGGGCGTTGAGGTGAAGTTCACGGTTGGCATGGAGGAAGGATTCCAAAAGCCAGTGGCCGAAGAAGCCGGTGCCTCCCGTGAGGAAAAGGCGAGTGTTGCGGAGAGCGGGCCAGAGGTCGCGGGTGTGTTTGAGGATGTGCTCGAGATCGAGCGGAGGGAGGGACTTGGTGGGCATCCGTCTCCTTGTCCCACTTGATGGTTGAGGTGCCTGGAGGCGAGGGTCGCGCAAGACCGCGACCCTCGCCTCGGAGCTCTAAGCTTATTTGGAGGAGTGGCTGTCGCGGAAGGCTTTGACCTTGTCGTGCGAGGCCTGGATGTGGGGCTGCTGGCGTTGGAGGATAGAACGGAGATTGCCGCTGATGGAAGTGTCCTCGAGCGCCTCCTTATAGGCCTTTTTCGCGGCGTCCTCGCCCTGCTCGGCGGTTTCGAGGAGGGTGTGATCGCCGCCGCCGAGATTGGCTTTGAGGTCGCCCCAGACACGGTGGATGGTTCCGGCTGCAGTTCCGCCGATGTCGTTGGAGTGGCCGGAGTCGGTGCCGTATTCCGCTTCGAGCTCCTGGGCAAACACGCCACGAGTCTGCGACTCCTGCATGAAGAAGGACTTTACCTGTGGGTCTTTGAGGTGCTCGCCGATGTCGGCCATGCCTCGTTTGCCGTCGTGAAGAACTTCGATGACTACCTTTACTAGTGAGTTTTGATATGCCATGTCTTATTATTCCTCGGCTAGTTTGAGGGGCAGCGGCGAGTTGTGGTTGGCTACCTTGGGCGGACGATGATCACGGTACTAAGAATTAGGAACAAGCAGAACTCCGGGATGCCGGTGGAAGGAAGACAAAAGCGAGGGCAGAGGTTCGGGGCTGGGAGGCGGGGAGGGGAGAGGCGAACCAGTGGGGCTTGTGAGGTGAGGCCGATGAGGCAAGCTGGTGCGAGGAGGAGCGCTAGGGCGAGTCGGAAGGCGGGGTAGTCAGGCGGATGCATGACGCGGATCGTTGAAGGAACGATTTGGATTGAGCCAATTCGGGAGAAGAGCGATGTTGGGTGGCTCGATCCCGTGACTCTGGGCCTGGTTCGCCTTTTGCCTTAGCGGAGAAAGGCGCCGAGTTCGTTAGCGGCGGCACGCAGGGGAGACAGGAAGCGTGTCTGCATCTCGATCACGGAGAGGCGTGGGGCGTTGCCGCTGAGGTTGAGCGTGGCGACGGCGCGGCCGGATGGGGCGTACACGGGAACGGCAAGCGAGCGGAGGCCGACCTCATACTCCTGGTCACAGAGTGCGAAGCCGTTGCGACGGGTGCTGCGGAGCAGGCCGCGCAGCTTTTCGACGGAGTTGACGGTGCGCGTGGTGTGCGGGGTTAGAACGACATGGGCAAGATATGTCTCGAGTTGATCGGAGGGCAACCAGGCAAGGAGGACCCGGCCCATGCTGGTGCAGTAGGCTGGGAGCCGGCTGCCGATGTGAAGGTCGACGCTCATGACGCGGGAGACGCTGGAACGTGCGATGTAGACGATGTCTTCACCATCGAGCGTGGCGACCGAGAAGCTCTCGCGATAGGTGGAGGACATGCGTTCGAGGACGGGCTGGGCGGCGGTGGCGAGGGTGTTGGAGGCGGTAAAGGTGTGCGAGAGGGTGAGCATGCGGGAACGCAGGCTGTATCGGGAGCCGTCGTCGGAGCCAGCGAAGCCGAGCTTGGAGAGCGTGTACAGGCAGCGGCGGACGGCGGCGCGGGAGAGCCCGGTGCGGAGGCTGAGCTGCGAGATGGTCATCTGGGGGTGCTGCTGAGTGAAGGCCTGAATGACGATCAGCCCGCGGGCGAGCGAGGTCATGAAGTTCGGGTCGCCGATGAAGACGTCGAGAGCTGCGGCGGGACTGACTTTTGCGGGCTGGGCGGCGGGGATGGGCGCGGGCTCAGGCGATAAGGGAGGCGAGGTGACGGTGTGAGCGGACGGTCTGACGGGAGCTTGGCTCATCGAGTTCCTTGCCGGCCTGAGCGGGGTAAATCAACCAGAGTTCGATAGCCGGACTATCTATACGATAAACGCACAGGAGCGACGGTGCAAGCCGCGGGGCGGACAGGGAAGCTGGCTGATGAAAACTGACGCAGGTCATACAGGATCGGGTGAAAGTCAGCCAGACTGCGCTGGCAATGCCCGAAGTCGGCGGGGAGAATGACTGACGTGGTCCAAGGCGAGGGGGCTCTACACTAAGGCTGCAAGTGAGTTTTGGATTGAGGCGAGGGACGATGACTCTGGCGAAGCAGGCAACACCTCTGGTGGAACGAGAGGCGTGGAAGGCGTTAGTGGCGCATGCGAAGAAGATGCAGACGGCGACGATTCGGGCGCTGTTTGCGAAGGATGCCGGTCGGGGCGAGCGGATGACGGCCAAGGGGCCAGGGCTGCTGCTGGACTACTCGAAGAACCGGGTTACGGACGAGACGCTTGGGCTGCTGGTGAAGCTGGCGGAGGAGTGTGGTCTGAAGCAGCGGACCGAGGCAATGTTCACGGGGGAAAAGATCAACATCACGGAGAACCGGGCGGTTCTGCATGTGGCGCTGCGGGCTCCGGAGGGCGAGAAGATCGTGGTGGACGGGCAGGACGTCGTGCCGCAGGTGCATGCGATGCTGAACAAGATGGCGGCATTCGCGGAGCGGGTGCGCAGCGGAGAGTGGAAGGGGCAGACGGGCAAGCGGATCCGGAATGTGGTGAACATCGGGATCGGTGGGTCGGACCTGGGGCCGGTGATGGCGTACGAGGCGCTGAAGCACTATAGCCAGCGTGACCTGACGTTTCGGTTTGTGTCGAACGTGGATGGGACGGACTTTGCCGAGGCGGTGGTGGATCTCGAGGCGGACGAGACGATGTTTCTGGTGGCGTCAAAGACGTTTACGACGCTTGAGACAATGACCAATGCGCACACGGCGCGGGAGTGGGCATTGAAGGGGCTGGGCGGCGACAAGGCGGCGATCGCGAAGCATTTTGTAGCGATCTCGACGAATGCGAAGGAGGTGGCGAAGTTCGGGATCGACACCGAAAACATGTTCGGGTTCTGGGACTGGGTGGGTGGACGCTATTCGATGGATTCGGCGATCGGGCTGTCGACCATGGTGGCGATCGGGCCGGGGAGGTTCCGAGAGATGTTGAATGGTTTTCATGCCATTGACGTTCACTTCCGGGAGACCCCGATCGAGCGGAACCTGCCGGCTCTGCTGGGTCTGCTGACGGTCTGGTATACGGACTTCTTCGATGCGCAGACCGTGGCGATTCTGCCGTATGAGCAGTATCTGAAGCGCTTTCCGGCGTACCTGCAGCAGTTGACGATGGAGTCTAACGGAAAGCATGTGACGCTGGACGGCCGGCAGGTGACGTACGCGACGGGGCCGGTGTACTGGGGAGAGCCGGGGACGAATGGACAGCACTCGTTCTACCAGTTGATTCACCAGGGTACGCGGCTGATCCCATGCGATTTCCTCGGCTTTCGAAAGACGCTGAACCCGCTGGGGCACCATCACGACATCTTGATGGCGAACATGTTCGCGCAAGCCGAGGCGCTGGCGTTCGGCAAGACGGCGGACGAGGTGCGGGCCGAGGGGACGGCGGAGTGGCTGGCGCCGCATCGGGTCTTTGAGGGGAATCGGCCATCGAACACGATCCTCGCGGAGGAACTGACGCCGGAGTTGCTGGGCAGCCTGATCGCGATGTATGAGCACGCAGTATTTACGCAGGGCGTGATCTGGGACATCGACTCGTTCGACCAGTGGGGAGTGGAGCTGGGAAAGGTGCTGGCGCAACGGATCATCGACGAACTGGAGAGCGACGGCGAACCGCAGCTGAAACATGATGCATCGACGAACAACCTGATTCGGTGGTACAGGGAAGAGAGGTAAGGGCGGAGCTGGGAGGGTAACAACCGCTGCTTGTTGCTCCCCCTCGAGCTTGGTGGCGGCGCAAGCAACGCGGAAGCGGCGGTAGAACCGGCGTTGGATGGGGCGGATCGGGCTTCGGGGAAGACTCAGCGCGGCAGCGAGGCGAGAGCGGCAAAGATCTGGGCGGGTTCGGGGCGGACGCGGAAATCGGCGTGAGCTTCGGCGAAGGCGATGGTGGCGTCCTGGCGGATGAGGAAGGTGGCGGGCATGGGGAGGCGCCAGGCGGAGTCCGGACCGGTGTCGTAGCTCTTGCCGGAGTTGGCGAAGGGGATGTTGACGAGGATGGATCGGTAGTAGTCGCGGGCCGAGGCTGGGATGGTATAGGCGATGCCGAACTGGGCGGCGAGAGCGGCGTCGAGGTCGGAGAGGATGGGGAAGGGGAGGGGCGTGTTGCCGGGTAGGTGGAACTTGGCGTTGGGCTTCGGCCTCGCTTCAAGCTGCTCGGCGGTGAATGCGTTCTGGCGGCGGTTTTGGGGGGAGACGGCGGCGAAGACGGCACCGAGCCGACGGATCTCGGGGTAGAGGTCGCGCCAGGTTTCGAGCTCGGTGACGCAGTATGGACACCAGCGGCCGCGGAAGAAGCTGAGGACCAGCGGGCCGAGGGCGAGGAGGTCTGTGGAGCTGACGATCTTGCCGGTCGCGGCGTCCTGAAGGGAGAAGGTTGGGGCAGTGGCGCCGACGGGCTTGATGCGGTCTTCGATGCCGGTCGAGAAGAGGTCCGCGATAGCCTGCTCGGAGATGGCGAGGCGTTCCGGCTGGACGAGGCGGCGGGTGTTGGAGGTGATCTGGTCGAGCTTGTCCTGCAGGTCCTGCATCCAGTGAGTTTATCTGCTCGGGGGTGGCGCCGGGCCTCGGATCGGTGAAGTGTGCCCCGGGTCAGGCGGAGAGGCGGCGGCGGATCGCCCCGGCGAGGGTGAGAGCGCCGGTTCCGAGTAGAAGGACGGAGGCGGGCTCGGGCGCGATATCGGTCGAGAGGTCGTCGGCGAAGACCAGGGTATTATCGATGCCGTCGATGAAGACGGCATCCCCGTTGGAGTTGATGAACCCGCCATCGATGGAGCCGAGGCTCACGAGATCGGCAAAGACGTCTGGGTGGGGGCCGGCCCAGATACCGCGTAGCTCCGACCCGTTTGCCAGGGGGTGTGATCCGGCGGCGAGGAAGTGCCCGTTGTTACAGAGGCCTGTCGATATCTGAAAGCCGGAGATCTCCGGCCGGCAGACGGAGCCGTGATCGAAGAGGAGCGACGGAGCTGCCACGCTGAAGACGGGGGTGGCCTGGTTGGCGTAGAAGGTCTCGAAGCAGCTGGGGGCGTTGAGGGCGCCGGCGCAGCTGAAACCGGCCTGCGAGAGGCGATCGGAGATATTGATGGCGAAGTCGCCGGCGGTGTCGAGACCGTAGAAGTTTTCGGATTGCGTGTAGGCCACGTTGGTGAGGCGGTAGGTGTCGGCATGGGCGGGGAGCGTGGACGCAACCGGGAGTGTGGACGCGGCCAGGAGGAGCGCGGCGGAGAGGGCAGAGGACTGGAGAGATCGGAGGAGAAGCTTGGCTTGCATGGGGCCCTCAAACTTGGCGCTGGATGCATCATGCCGAGGTTTGCTGTGGGCCGAGCACTGATGTTCGGGTCTATACAATCAAAGGTAACTGTAGTTGCGGATTTTAGTAACTCAGTGGTCATTTAATGCCGTGCGACTAGGTACCCTCCCCACCCCCCTACCTATGCCCCAAAGCCTTCTATCCAGAGGAGTTGAGCTTGGACCTGGATGCGCTTGTCTGGAGGATGCGGAGGCAAGATCCAGCAGCTTACGCTGTGCTCTTCTCCTCTCTTCACGTATCTCCAGTTTAGGGAGTGGAGCAGGGTGGTTGCGCCAGGGACAAGTTCAGGCGCGGGCTGGAGATGCGGGTTTTTGGGCTTGACAGTGCGGAGAGGTGTCTTCGGCTGGTTTGGGGCGGCTTGTAGTGAGGATGCTCCGGTAGCTGGGAGTCTCCGCCGGCTCGGAAGGGTGGAGTTGCGGCGTCAAGCACTCAAGGGGTCTCGCTTCGACGATCTTCTCGATGTAGCTGGCCCTCGGGTGGAGGTAGTTTAGCGTACGTGTGTGGCGTCTTAGAGATCCTGATCTTGGTTCGACGCGCTAGACTTCAGGTGAGGCCGCTTCGAGGAGTCGCTATGACGGGAATACAGTTCATCATGGATGAGAAGGGCCAGAAGATGGCGGCGGTGATCGACCTAAAGACGCACAAGGCGCTTTGGGAGGATATCCAGGACGTTTTGGTGTCGCGGTCGCGCCGGCACGAGCGAGGGATTGCGATTGAAAAGGTGAAGGCGGGGCTAATCGCGTCGGGAAAGCTGCGTGGCTAAGTACGCGGTTGAGGTGAAGCCGAGTGCGCGGAAGGAGTTGGAGCGGCTTCCGGCCAAGATCATTGAGCGGATCTTTCCGAAGATGGAGGCACTTGGTTCGGAGCCTCGTCCTAGTGGGTGCAAGAAGCTGAAGGGTGGACAGAAGGAGTGGCGGATACGGGTCGGGGATTACCGGGTGGTGTACGGCCTCGATGAGGCCAAGCTGCGGGTGAGCATCATGCGGGTGAGGCATCGGAGCGAGGTGTACGAGTAAGAGCGGTGTTTAGGGTCGCGCTGGTGCGCGAGGCCCACCTTAGCGACGGTGAGGCTGTCGCGAAGATGGGGCACCCGGCTGGGTGGTTTTGAGCTGCTGGAGGAGTTCGGCGGAGTTGTTGCTGAGAATGGTGAGGGGCTGGGTGTCCTGAGTGGTGTCGATCATGTGGTCTCCCCCTGGAGGTAGTTTACCTGTGGGTGTGCGGATTCGATGAGGCGGATTGCGCGTAGCACGAAGGCCCACCTTCCCGAGGATGAGACTGTCACGAAGATGGGGCACCCGGCGAGAGGATGCCAATGAATGTGGCACCCGTCTTTGGCTTGGCTCCCGTTCTTCTTTGGTGGGTTGCCACCCGCCAGTTGTGCCAGATTCGATATTGGCACGAACTGAAGTCTATGCGTACTCTTCTATAAAGAGAAGAACGGAGAGAATGTGTGCTAAATCGGCTTGTTCTGAAGAACTTTACCGTTTTCCAGCAAGCTGCGTTTGATTTTGCGCCAGCCCTGAATGTGATTGTCGGTGAGAACGGAACCGGGAAGACACATATTCTCAAGGCCGCCTATTCCGGAATCGCCGCGATTTTTGAAGAAAAACGTAAGAACCTACTGTCCTCAATGCCCCCAACGAAAACGTTGTTGCAGACCCGCGTCGCTGACAAACTTGAAAACGTCTTCAGGCCCGAGTATCTAGGGAGTCTCTGCACAAGTTCTGCGTCCCCAGCCTGATTGATTAATCTTGATCTCTGAGGGCGAAGAGCGATGAGCCAGCGGACCTTTGCGAGTCAGGCGGAGTTTCAGAGGTACGGCCGTAA